>Ga0111538_10000306_pt1 | contig 63254 bp, 63 predicted proteins | sample SoiMethybrSBSTD1_FD_79669 | JGI IMG/M metagenome (GOLD analysis project Ga0111538, IMG submission 79669) | Bulk soil microbial communities from a Populus tree surrounding site in Tennessee, USA - Soil MetaG P. TD hybrid SBSTD1 (version 2)... | ecosystem: Environmental > Terrestrial > Soil >...
CGCGTCCATCAGCTTCCCGCTGAACATGTCTCCTTGAATCACGAAGACATCGAGATCGCCGTCGTTGTCGTAGTCGAGGAGCGCGACGCCGGGCGGCATGACTTCCGGGTAGTAGAAGTCCCCCGTCATGCCGTTGAAGTGCGTGAAGTTCAGCCCGGTCTCTTCAGTGCGATCGACAAACCACTCCGGCTGTTCGTTGATCGTGGCCGTCTTCTCAGCTGGGCGGCAGCCAGCGAGGCAAAGCAAGACGACGTACAAGAAAAAGGGCCGCGTGTGCACGCGGCCCTCATGCTAATCGACGCGCGGGCTAAAGCCCGCGCTCTACGCTCGTATTGCTAATTTCGGGTGACCGTGAACTCGCCCTTCTTCCCCGACTGCGTCCACGTGCCGTGGAACAGCTTCGTGTAGGCGCCGATGTTTTCGAGCTTGCCATCCACGCTGATCTGCACCGGCTTCCCGGAGGCGTCCTTGCCTTCCGCCGTCAACTTGACGACCCACGCCGTCGGATCGGTGTAGTCGAACGTCACGCTCTTGACCGTGGCCGCTTCCGGTCCAGGATTGATCGTGCCGGTGATGTCCTTCCCATCCCAATGCAGGTCGAGCAGGAGGCGATTCGGACTGTTGGCCGGGCCCCACTGCCCGCTCCACTGCCCTTTCAACGGATGGCCGAACTGGGCCTGCGCAATTGCCGGCAGTGCCAGCGCGAGCGCGATGATCGCCAATCTCAAAAATGCTGCACGCATCGCGATCACCTAGCGGGTCCCGCTGGCCGGCTTCTTCTGGCCGGGCTGAAGACGTGGACCAAAGATCGGCTGGCCGAGATCATCTTCCAGACGATTCAGGTACCGGTTGTTCTCCTGGCAGATGTACTCGGGCAACTCTCCGTCACCACGCCACGGGATATCCCACGCCATCGTGAACGGCTTGGTGTACGCACCCGGATCGTTGACCGTCGCTTCGTAGTGCAGCGTGCCCTTGTTGGGGCGCGTCCACCGCTCGACGACTTCCATCTTGTCCGTGTGCGGGTGACCGAAGTAATCGAGCCAGCTGTTCTCGTTGAAACCTTTGTTCTCGACGACCAGCGTGTCGGGGTTTTCGTAACGGCCGACCGAGTAGCCGAGATACGTCGGATTCAGCGCGTCGCCTTCCGGGAACTTCCGGCCGTCCATGTAGATCTCGCGCCAGATGTGCGTCGCACCTTCGAAGATCATGATGATGCGCTTGTGCTCCGGCTGCTGGATGATCTCCATCTGGTACGGCGTGGCCATCATCCTCGGTCCGCCCGGCGGCAGACAGTAGCCTTCGGGGTCGTACTTGGATTCGTTCTTCGAGTTGTAGTCGTAGACCGCGGCCGACCATGGCATCCACGGCATCCACGGCTCCGACTTCGAGCCGCCGCGGCCGCCTCCGCCACCACCGCCACGCGCGCCGCCACCGCCAGCGCGTGCTGCGGCTTGCGCGGCAGCCTGTGCTTTCTGGACCTCTTGGATCTGCGGAATCAGCTGACCGTCACTCCCGACGACGCGCATCGCCATGTTGGTGATGTAGGGCACAGCCCACACGCCCTTCTCACCAGGGACGCGACCGAAATTCACTGTGCCGTCGGGAAGTCGAGGAGTGGGAAGTACCGGACCGGACTGGCGGCCGCGTCCGCGGCCGCCTCCCTGTCCTTGTGCTGCAGCGGCGCCCTCACCACCAGCCTGCTGTGCGCCCAGTACCCAGGCGCTCGATGAGAACACCACGACCGCCGTCGCGCCCAGGAGCGCGGTACGAAGACTAGTTTTCAAGGGCGCTCCTTGTTACTGGGTGTTGCCCTGGCTCGACGCCGCGAACAACCGCTGCCCAGTCGAGGCCATGACCACCGACCGCGCGTTGCCTGTCGGGCTGCCGTCCTTGGCCAAGCTGCCCTCGACGGTGACTGAATCACCGGCCTTCATCGTGTTACGCGTCCAACCGGCGCGCATCAGGCCGTTCGGACTGCCCATCTCCATCGCCCAGTTCGTGACCTTCCCCGTCTTCTCATCCTTCACGTCGATGTAGAAGAACGTGTGCGGGTTCATCCACTCGACCTTGGTGACGGTGCCGGTCATCTTGAACGGCTTGTTGGCGTCGAACTCGGCTGAGAACGAATGGTGGGCCACGATCGTCCGCGCGCTCGTGAGCAGCACCAGTCCAGCAATCACGACAGCAAACTTGGTTCGCATCGAACAGACTCCTCGGAAGCTAATACTGCGGGGTTAGCCCTGTTGTTACAGGGCCCTCGGCCCCGCCGTTGCAGGGCCACTATTTTGGCTGGCCAGTGCGTTCGCTGTCAATCGCGCGAACGCCCGGCCTCAGAACGAATTGCGGACTTTTCCCCGAGCAATCGCCTCGACGTGCTGCGGGCGATTGCCCGTCGCCGATTAATGCAGCTGCGACAAGTCGAGCGGCCCCTGCCGAAGCTTCTTGTCGCTGCGATGAAACGTGCGGCCGGTCGCCTTGCGCAGCTTGAAGTACGGCTGCAGCACTTCCATCGAACGTTCCAAGCTCACGGCGAGGTGCCGGCGCACCTCGTCGGCGGCACGAGCGGTGTCGCCGCAGACGGCTTCGGCCAGTTCCTGATGCCGCGTCAGCGAATCGTTGGGCTGAGGCTTCCGGATCACGCAGAACCAGATCGACGCCAGCGCGTGCGTCTTTTCGATCGCGTCGAGAAGCGCGGGACATCGAGCGCACTGCGCAATCCGCGCGTGGAGCTTCTGATGCACCGTCTGATACAGCGCGCGGTCCGGCTGCGTAGACAACTGATCAACGCGCTGCGCAAGCTTCTTCAGCTCGGTGCGTTCGCCCGGCGTGGCGAACTGCGCGAATCGCATCGCGGCCTGCACTTCGAGGGCCTCACGGACAACGTAGTGTCCCTGCACGTCTTCAGCTGAGGGAATGCGCACGCGCGTGCCCGCTCGCGGCCGGCTCTCGAGCAGCCCTTCAATCTCGAGCCGAAGGAGCGCCTCGGACACCGGCAGGAAGCTCATGCTGAGTTCGGCTGCCAGCTTGCGCCGTGAAATAACCTGGCCAAGAACGATGTCGCCGCGCAGGATGCGTTGCCGTACAACGGTGTACGCTTCCGACGCCAGACTGGACTGTTCCGCAGACTCTTTCATGGGTTGCCCCGCCTTCTCTTCCACTTAAAACGAACCGCTACCTGTCGTGGAACACCCGGGGAAATAGAATCTTACGAAAAAAAGCCGATCTTGGAGCGTATAGATTCGACGAAAGAACGCGATAAGTGGTTTGAAGGCCAGAGATTAACGACCTGAATGCTATCATCGCCGCACTTGAAATGCTGCCCGTGGCCTGAGCCGCGCTTTCACGGTTTCGTCCGCGGGCTGCTACTGCTGACGTTTGCAGCCGCCTCGGCGTGCGGAGGCGGACCGGGCAGCCGGGCTCTGGACCGCCTTCATCCCTGCGCCAGCGCGGACGGTCCCACCGACGCCTATTGCGGTACCCTCACCGTCTTTGAAGACCGGGCCGCCAAAAACGGCCGTCAAATCAACCTCTGGATCGTCGTCCTCCCCGCCGTTCGGCCGGTCGCCCGTGATCCGCTTGTGTTTCTGGCCGGCGGGCCCGGGCAGGGCGCTGCACAGCTCGCCCGGCAGATCCGCGCCGCCTTCCGCACCGTCCAGCGCACGCGCGACATCGTCCTCGTCGATCAGCGCGGCACCGGAAAGTCGAACCCGCTGAACTGCCGTTCGGATGCGAACTCGCTGCGCGAGATGACCGAGCCGACTGAGTCGGGCATCGAACGCTTGAAGAGATGTCTGGCCGGATACAACGCGGACGTTCGTCAGTACACGACGAACGTCGCGATGGACGATCTGGACGATGTGCGCACGTATCTCGGCTACGACAGCGTCAATTTATACGGCGGCTCATACGGCACGCGCGCTGCGCTGGTCTACCTCCGTCGTCATGGCGAGCACGTCCGCACGATGATCCTCGACGGCGTGGCGCCGATGGACATGCGCCTGCCGATGTTCACCGCGCGCGACGCGCAGCGCGCGCTCGACAAGCTCCTCACCGACTGCGACGCCGACACGGCGTGCAAGCAAGCGTTTCCAGCGCTGCCGGCGCGCATCAGGAATCTGCTGACGCGTCTCGAGCAGTCGCCGCCCACGGTGCGCATCGTGCACCCACGCACCGGCATTGCTGAAGACGTGCGCGTGGACGCGCGCGTCGTCGCCAGCATTCTGTTCAGCGCGCTGTATTCACCACTCACCGCGTCGATCGTGCCGTCGCTCGTGGAGAGCGCCGAGCGCAACGAGTTTCAAAGCATCTTCGCGCTTGGCCTCGCCGGTGAAGGCGCCGACGAGAACATGAGTGTGGGCATGCAGCTGTCGGTGCTGTGCAGCGAAGACGCCGCGCACGTCACGCCTGACGATGTGCAGCAGGCGTCGGCCGGCACGCTCTTCGGACTGCATCTGCTCAGCAGCCAGCTCAAGGCGTGCGAGATGTGGCCGCGCGGCGCCGTTGACGCGTCGTACTACGAGCCGGTGGTCTCCGACGTGCCGGCGCTCGTCCTCTCTGGCGATCTCGATCCCGTCACGCCGCCGGCATGGGGAGAGTCGGTGGTGAAGTCGCTCAAGAACGGACGACACATCACGGCGCCCGGCACGGGTCACGGCGTGCTCTCGACCGCGTGCGGTCAGAAGCTGATTCAGGATTTTCTCGACGGCGCCTCGGCCGAATTGCTCGACGCCTCGTGCATAAAGTCGATCAAGCGGCCGCCGTTCTTCGTCACGCCGGCGGGCCCTGACCCGGTCCATGCGACGGGACCTGCGCCGAGCGCGGGGCCAAACCCCGCGCCGAGCCCACTCCCCAGCCCTGGGCAGCGCCCTGCGCCAAGCCCGGGGCACGCGCCATGATCCGCGTCGATCAACTGCGGAAGCAGTTCGGCACTGTGACCGCCGTGAACGGCGTCAGCTTCACCGCCGAGAACGGCGCGATCACCGGACTCCTCGGCCCGAACGGCGCCGGCAAGACAACGACGCTGAGGATGCTGTACGCGGTGATGAGACCCGACACCGGCAGCATCAAGGTCGATGAGGTGGACGCCATCGCCGATCCGCACGAAGCCCAGGGACGGCTTGGCGTGCTGCCTGATGGCTTCGGCCTGTACCCGCGGCTCACTGCGCGCGAGCACCTCGAGTACTTCGGCGAGCTGCACGGCATCAGCGGCGCGGCACTGCGACAGCGGACGAAAGAGCTGCTCGATCTCCTCGACATGAACGCGATCGCCGATCGACGCACGGCCGGCTTCTCGCACGGCGAACGCACCAAGGTCGGCCTCGCCCGCGCGCTCGTCCACAGCCCGCAGAACGTGCTGCTCGACGAGCCAACCAACGGGCTCGACGTCATGAGCACGCGCGCCGTCCGCACCATCGTGCGCCGTCTCAAGGAGGAAGGCCGCTGCGTGCTCTTCTCGAGCCACGTGATGCAGGAAGTGTCCGCGCTCTGCGACTCGATCGTCGTCATCGCGCACGGCCAGGTCGTCGCGCGTGGTACGCCTGACGAACTCCGGCGGCACACCGGTCACGACAACCTGGAGGACGCGTTCGTGGCGCTGGCGAGTGCTGATCGCGGAGGACGCGAGTGAGCATCGCGCGTAGCCTGCGTCAGATCGCGATTGTCATTCGCAAGGAGCTGAAGGACTCTCTGCGCGATCGCCGCGCGCTGTGGTCGATCGTGTTCAGCGTGTCGATCGGCCCGATCATCATCGGCTTCATGATGAACCGCGTCGCGGATCGGCAGCGCGAAGCGGAACGGGTACGCGTACCGGTCGTCGGCATGCAGTACGCGCCGGCGCTGGTGGACTGGCTGCGGCAGCAGTCAGGCGTTGACGTCGTGGAGGGACCGAAGAACCCCGAAGAGGCCGTGCGGAATCAGCAAGAAGAGCTGGCGATCATCATTCCAAAGGACTTCGCCCGAACGTTCAACCAGTCGAAGCCGGTGGTCGTGCAGATCATCGCCGACAGCTCGCGCAACGACGCGAGACCCATCGTCGAACGCGTTCGCCGTCTGCTGCAGCAGTACGGCGCGGAGATTGGCAGCCTGCGCCTGATCGCGCGCGGCATCAGTCCAGCTGCGTCGCAGCCGATCCTGCTCGAAGACATCGAGGTCTCGACGGCGCAGCAACGCGCTGCGCAGATTCTGACCTTCATCCCGATGTTCATCATCATGGCCGGCTTCGTCGGCGGCATGCAGATCGCCACCGACTCGACGGCCGGTGAGCGCGAGCGTGGATCGCTCGAGCCGCTGCTGGTGAATCCCGCACCGCGTCTCGTGTTCGTTGGCGGCAAGTGGCTCGCCGCGGCGCTCGCGGCGATGGCGAGCACCGCGCTGACCACCGTGCTGTGCGCCAACCTGCCGCGCTTCCTGCCACTCGAGGAAATGGGGATCAGGTTCCGCATCGGACCCGAGCACATCACCGGCATCATCGCCGCGGCGCTGCCGATGTGTCTGTTCTCAGCCGCCCTGCAGTCGGCGGTCGCGACGCTGGCGCGATCGTTCAAGGAAGCGCAAAGCTACATGGGCGTGCTGGTGCTGATGCCGATGATTCCCGGGGTGCTCGGCGCGCTCTATCCACTCGGCAACGCGCCGTGGATGTATGCGACACCGATGCTCGGCCCCTACGTGCTGCTGACCAACGTCCTCGGTGGGCAGACGCCGGCGATGAATGCTTTTCTAATCTCGGCGGGCATCTCCATCGTCACCGCGGCTATCCTGGTACGCATCACGGCGACCCTGTTCGAAAGCGAGCGGATCATCTTTGGCCGATAAAACTGTGAAAGCGATTGCCGCCCAACAGGGCGCCGAACCGCGCGAGCGCGAAGGCGGCTCCGACGAGGCCACGACCTGCCCACGATGCGGCGAATCCCATGATTTGGCCAAAGTTAAGGGCTGCATCAAGTGCCTGAAGTGCGGGTTCAAGTTCGACTGCAACGGCTGGTAGTCCTCCTATAGCCAGACGACCAACCACGGCCGTATTTCACATAATTTGGCTATCCGGCCAACAGTTCCACACGTTTTCAGCCGATAGTCGCATCAAGCGTGAGCCAGCAATCCCCTTTGATGCCCTTCGGCGGACGAGCACTGCGCCCACTAGCCGGCGGTCAGGAGGCGCAGGTCCCGGTACCGGCGTCCTCCTCAGGCCTCTTTTCGCTGACGTACGAGCCGTACTACGGCCTCAAGGAAAAAGCCTTCAGCCTCTCGGCCGATCCACGATTCCTCTTCCGCAGTCAGGAGCACGCGCCCGCGTTCGAAGAGCTGCTCAACGGCATTCGCCGCCGCGAAGGGCTCATCACGTTGACGGGCGAGATTGGCACCGGCAAGACGACGCTAATCAAGACGGTGCTGCAGCATCTGGATCGACGGACGTTCAGCGCGTTCGTGCCCGATCCGTTCGTGTCGCGCGAAGACCTGCTGAAGATGCTGCTCGTGGACTTCGGCGTCGTCTCGATCGCCGATCTGAAGCGCGGCAGCCTGAACGGCGCCTCGCGTCCGGACCTGAGCTACCCGCTCTACGAGTTCCTCGATTCGCTCGTGCCGCTGCAGGCATTCGCCGTGCTGATCATCGACGAAGCACAGAACCTGCCGCTGTCGCTGCTCGAAGAAGTTCGCATCCTCTCCGACCTCGAAGGTCGCGAGAAATTGTTGCAGGTGGTGCTCGTCGGTCAGCCTGAACTGCGCGCGCATCTCAGGATGCCCGAGTTGCGACAGGTCGATCAGCGCATCTCGGTCCGTTGCGAGCTTACGCCGCTCGGTCGTGGCGGCGTCGCCGGCTATATCGACCATCGTCTTCGCGTCGCCAGCGAGGGCAGCCCACGCGTGGAATTTTCGACTGCGGCCATCGAAGCAATTTACGAAGGCTCGAAGGGCACGCCTCGACTCATCAACCTGATCTGCGATCGCGCGCTCTATCGCGGCTACACCGCCCGCGTCGAGCGCATCGAGCCCAACTTCGTGTGGGAGGCGATGAGCGATCTGGAACTCGACATCACGCCTCGCGCCGACGCGTCGGCACCTGCGCCGCTCGAACCGCCGAAGACCGAGGCGCCGAAGAATTCGCAGCGAACAGCGCACGCCGCGACGGTCGCCATCCCACCGACGATCGCCTCAGCTGCGATGGCTGCGAAAGCGACTGCCTCGCCTGCGACTGGGGCGCCCGTTCAGCGAAGCGCAATCCCAGTCCCGCCCCCGCAGCGCGAGCTGCTCAGCGACTTCGCTCCCGAACCAGACGCACCATCGCCAGCGTCGGTGAAGGCGGGCATCGCTCGAGGATGGATCCTCGTCGCAGCTGCGACGCTCCTCGCCGTGCTCGCCATGGGCGGCATGCTGACCTACTTGCGCGTGCAAGCGCTGAACGAGATGCCGACGCTGGCGTTTCCGCCGCCGCCCAAGCGAATCTCGAACACGATTCCGGCCATTAAGCCGCCAGGCGCTCAGCACTTCACCATTCAAGTCGCGTCTTTCGAGACGATGGTGCGCGCTCAGTCGCTGGTCGATCGACTGACGAGTGCCGGGTTCAAGGCACGAACCGGGCAAGTGGATGCGGGCGAGCGCGGCCGCCTCGTGCTCGTGCAGGTCGGCGACTACCTCACACCGGATGCAGCGAATAGCGATCTCGGGACGCTTCGCGCGTTACACGGCTTCTTTGACGCGCGCCTCGAGCCGTTCTTCAGCGCCGAGACGCGCTAACCCCTCGACTCGCTACGCTCCGGCTCGGCAATTTCTCCCAGACTGTCAGGACCCATACAGTTCTTCTGAGTGAAAGCGCTCGGCCATTCGCCGGAACACTCGACAGACGCTGAGCTTGTCTCCGGTACGAGCGTTGCGATAGACGATCGAATCAATGATGTACTTCGCCGGAGGTCTGCTTGCTCTCATCATCGTCCGACAGACGTGGCGGTGGTGGAAAACGCGAATCGACGTCGACCCCGTGAGCGACCGCTGGCTCGCTGAGCGCCGCGGCGCGCGTGACCACGAGTGACTTTGGTCCTTGGTCCTTCGTCCTTGGTGCATCGTTCGTCCGTGGCCCCGCAACGATCGTCACGGCGGCGGTGGACACGCGAGTGCGGGACTGTAGGTCCGGAGCAAAACCGTGGGGAGTGTATTGGCAAAGCTCGTTGGCCGGCGGCGAATGCTGAGGTGCTTGGATCAAGTCGGTTTTGCGGAGCGACCTACGGTCCCGCACTCCATTCGGCCTGACTACGAAGCTACCGCCAGCTCCAGCGCGAGTTTTCCCGCGCTGACGTAGTCGATCTTCCCCGTGCCCAGAATCGGAACCTTCGCAACGTGCGCGATCGCGCGCGGGACGAAGATCTCTGGCAGCCCCGCCTCTCGCGCTGCGGCCGCGAGTGGCGCTCGAGTGGCGTCGGCCTGATCAGTGATCAGCACCAGCTGCTCGCCGCGCTTGGCGTCAGGCACGGTGACGACGGCGTGCATCGCGGACGGCCAGACGCGCGCAACAAGTTCTTCGACCGCGCCGAGCGGCACCATCTCGCCCGCGACCTTGGCAAAGCGCTTCGCGCGGCCCTTGATCGTGACGAATCCTTCAGCGTCGATCTGCACGATGTCGCCGGTGTCGTACCAGCCGTCCTTCGGTGGCTCGAGCACACCCGGATTCTCCGCGCGCAGGTAGCCGAGCATCACGTTCGGACCGCGGACAAACAATCGTCCGGCGTCAGCAATGCCTTCGACCGTCTCGACACGATGCTCGATCCCTGGCAGCAGACGACCGACCGTGCCCGCCTTGAAGTGAATCGGCGTGTTCACCGCCAGCGCCGGCGCGGTTTCAGTTGCGCCGTAGCCCTCGAGGATGCGGATGCCGAACTTCTCGGACCACACGCGACGCGTCTCGGGCTTCACGCGCTCGGCACCGGCGAAGACGTAGCGGACCGAATAGAAGTCGTAGCTGTCCGCCACGCGCGCGTAGCCGGCGAGAAACGTGTCGGTCGCAAAGAAGATCGTCGCGTTGACGCCGTACGCCAGCTCCGGAATCGTGCGGTAGTGCAACGGCGACGGATACAGGAAGACGCGGACGCCCGCGAGCAGCGGCAGCAGCAGGCCGCCCGTCAGGCCAAAGCTGTGAAACACCGGCAGCGCGTTGAAGACGATGTCGCGGGGGTTGAAGTCCACGACGGCGCCGAGCTGATGACGATTCGCCAGCAGGTTGCGATGACTCAGCACAACGCCTTTCGGTGTGCCTTCAGAGCCAGAGGTGAAAAGCACGACCGCCGGCTCGTCGGCTTTTTCAGGCCGATGATGCGGCCGCGCCTTCATCGATCGCAGCAACGCGCCGAGTCGTGTCGTGAAACGGATCTCCCCGCGGACATCCTCGAGATACAGGACCGTCGTCTGCGACGCGAGCGCGTTGACCATCGGCTCGAGCTTCGCCTTTTCGACAAACTTCCGCGCGGTGACGACCAGCTTGATCTCCGCGCCTTTGCACGCCGCCTGCGCCGCAGCCGGTCCGGTCGAGAAGTTGAGCATGGCCGGGATGCGGCCCTCGGCCTGCAGGCCGAAGAAGGTGACGACCGATGCGCGTGACGTTGGCAGCAGAACGCCGACGCGTTCTCCTGGCGTCGTTCGTTTCGCCAGTACGCCGCCGAGCGCAAAGCTCGCCGCGATCAAACCGCGATAGGTGATCGGACGGAACTCGATGTCGTCGACAATCGGATGCCCGCCGCCATGTTGCTGACGCGCTTCGAGCAACGCATCGAACAGCGTTGTCTCGATCTGCGACGTGGCAAACATCGACTGCACCATCTCGTCGCGCAGCGCACGACGCAGCGCCGCACGCCTCTGACGGCCGGTCATGCCCTCGGGAGTCGTCAGGCGGCGCGGAGGCAGAATCCGGATGCGAAGACGCGGGAACCATCTTTGACGGACGATCCCCTCGAGCCGCGAGAACGGCGTGAACTCGGCGCCTTCGATCCGCACCATCACGAGCGCGGCCTTCGTCCGCTCGGCGATGACGGCCGGGCCTTCGTAGACCTTCATCAGCGCGCCCGTGGTCGTAATGCGTCCTTCGGGAAAGATGATGCACGCCGAGCCCGCCTCGACCGCGCGAATCATCGAGCGGATGGACAGCGGATTGGTTGGATCAACCGGGAACGCGTTGACGACTGCCAGGAACGGTTTCGCATACCACTTCTTCGCGATAAACGTATCCACTGCGAAGATCGGATCGCCAGGCAGAAACGCGCCGAGCAGCAGACCATCGAGGAACGACGCGTGGTTGGCAGCGATCACGGCGTGCGGCATCGCTGCCTTCGCGTGCTCGAGGCCTTCGACCTCGACGCGATACAGCAGCTTCAGGATGACGCGCATCACGCCCTTGAACAGCGAGCGTCGCACGACCCACGCCGAGTACACCGCCACTGGAAATGTGGTGAACCCGACCAGCGCGAACAACTCCCCCATCGTCAGGCGTTGAGAGACGAGCGCGGCCGCGCCCGTTGCGGCCGTCATGAAGAGCGCGTTGATGATGTTGTTCGCCGCGATGACGCGGGAGCGATGGCTCGGCTCGCTCTCGTGCTGAAGGATTGCGTAGAGCGGCACGGTGAACAGGCCGCCAGCCATCGCGACGCCGACGAGATCGAACATGATGCGCCAGGAACCGGGTCTGGACAGGAACGCGGCGGCGTTGGCGAGATTCGTCGTCTCCAGCACGCTCGCGCTCGCCCAGTGCAGATCGATCGCGAAGACCGCCATCGCTGCGGCCGACCACGGCACGAAGCGGCCGCTCACTTCGCCGTGCAGCAGCTTCTCAGCGAGGATCGACCCGGCACCGACACCAACCGCAAACAGCGCCAGCATCATCGTGACGACCTGCTCGTTGGCGAACAGCACGTCCTTGGCAAACACCGGCAGACCCGAGACGACGATGAAGGCGAAGAGCCAGAACCAGGAGGTAGCGAGAATCGGCAGGAGCAGTTGCGGCCGATTGGTCACGTGAGTGACGACCTCGATCGTGTCGTGGAAAAGACGCACGCGCGGCGCCTCGCCGCTCAGTGAGGAAGGTGCCGCGGGAATCTGAAGCGAGGCGATCCAGCCAATGAACGCGGCAGCCACGCCGATGACGCCGACGATCAGCGGACCGTTGCCGAGCAACGCGATGCTGCCGCCGACGATCGTGCCCGCGAGGATGGCGAGGAACGTGCCCGCTTCGATGAGCGCGTTGCCGGCGACCAGCTCATTCTCCTGAAGATGCTGCGGTAGCAGTGCGTACTTGATCGGACCGAAGACGGTCGAGTGCGTGCCCAGACAGAACAGCGTCGCGAGCAGCACCGGGACGCTGCCCTGCCACAGTCCCCACGCGCCCATCGCCATGATGCCGATCTCGGCGAGCTTCACATACCGGGCAATGACCGCTTTGTCGAAGCGATCGGAGAGCGTGCCCGACGCGCCGGAGAACAGGAAGAACGGCGAGATGAACAGCGCGCTGGCGATCATCGCCAGCGAGGCGGCGTTCATGCCCGACTGCTCCGCCAGTCGGAACGTCACGAGGATGCCCAGCGCGCTTTTCAGCAGGTTGTCGTTGAGCGCGCCGAGAAACTGCGTGACGAAGAGCGGCGCGAACCGTCGCGCGGTGAGCAGTTGCACGAGAGGCGATCGCATGGACATCTCCTGGTAGAGGCGGGTCTTCAGACTCGCCTGCTCCTACGCCGCCGGTTGACGCTCGACGGCGGTGATCGCTGCCCACGACGCAGCGATCAGACGCTCGCACATCGAGCTGAGAGTCAGGGGTAACCGTCCGTACGCAGCGAACGTGACAGGCTGCAGCACCACGCCGAAGACGAGGGCCGTCGCGAGATCCGGTCGCTGCCACGGAATCTCGCGCGCCGCGATCGCCTTGTCGAGGACGTTGCGCATCACCTCGACCGGCGTCGCGGTGCCGGGCTCGAGCTTACTGAGCTGTCCGTGCTGCACGAACAGCAGAAACTTGAAGAGCGTCGGATTTTCGTCGTGCGCGCGGCAGAAGCCGCGAATCATCGCTGCGATCTTGTCGCGCGTGGTTGACTGCTCGTCGGCGAGCGCCTTCAACGTCTCTCCGAACGCGACATAGTGGCGCTCGAACGCGGCCCACACAAGCGCCTCTTTTCCTTCGAAGTGGCGATAGAGCGCGCCCTCGGACAGACCGACCGCGCCGGCGATGTCTTTGATGGTGGTTTCGGCGACGCCCTTCTCCACGAACAGGCGAACGGCGGCGTGTTCGATGCGGTCGCGGGTGTCGGTAAATCGGTGTCTTGGCATTTTCGTAGGGCCGGTCCTTTCGGACCGGCCGTCTCGTAGGGCGCGGCCTTTCGGACGCGCCGTCGTAGTGAGTAAATACTCACTCACTATGATAGGGACGAGTCCGTTGACTGTCAAGTCCTGCGTTTTTCTTAGAGAATCAGGGCCATCTGCCGATGCGTCACCGACTGTTCCGGCTCACTGCTGCGGCCTTCTTTTTCGCGGCGCTTTATCACCTCGCAGCGATCGCAGTCCCCCGGTTCGGGGCCATGGCCTACCCGACTACTTACCCCTTGTGCCGGCACCTGCTCTTCATCGCTATCAACACGTCGTTCGGCGTCGTGTTCCTGCGCCGCCCGACCTGGCTGATTTGGCCGTACACGTTGCTCGTGCTCCAGAACTTCAACGAGCACGGCGTTGCCGCGTGGACATTGTGGCAACGTGAATCGCGGATCGATTGGGTGTCAGTAGTCACCGTCGTGGGCACGACGCTCGGCCTGGTGCTCGTGATCGCGGAGCGGAAAGCCGTGACCTCGGCTGTCACTGCGTCGCAGCAGAATGCTCGCGTAGAATGACGAAGCCTCTCGTGACCCCTCCCCTGTACGACCTCTCCACCGCGGACGCTGTCAGCTGGCTGCGCGGTCAGCCTGCTGAATCAGTCGACGTGCTCGTCACCGATCCGGCCTACGAGTCGCTCGAGAAGCATCGTGCGATCGGTACCACCACTCGGCTCAAGCACAGCAAGGCGTCGAGCAACGACTGGTTCCGGGTGTTTCCCAACGAACGCTTCGGCGAACTGTTCGCGGAAGTGTTCCGCGTACTCAAGCCCGACACGCACTTCTATCTGTTCTGCGACGCGGAAACGATGTTCCACGCCAAGCCGGTCGCCGAAGACGCCGGCTTCAAGTTCTGGAAGCCGCTCGTGTGGGACAAGAAAACGATCGGCATGGGCTATCACTATCGCGCCCGCTACGAGTTCATCCTCTTCTTCGAGAAGGGCAAACGGCGGCTGCACGACTTAGGCGTCGCTGACATCATCGAAGAGCCACGAATCCGTGGCGGCTACCCGGCTGAGAAGCCGTGGAAGGTGTCAAAGGTCCTGATCGAACAGAGCTCAAATCCCGGTGATGTCGTGGCCGATCCGTTCATGGGATCTGGCAGCGTCGGCGTCGCCGCGCTGGAGTTGGGCCGGAGGTTCATCGGCACCGATTTGCATCCCGGAGCTGTCCGTCACACAGCGGATCGATTGAAAACGTACGGCGCCGGACACGCGCCTGACGATTTGCCCCCCGCCGATCAGGCTAGCCTGCTCGAGATGATCAGTTCGGAGACATGACCGGCGGCGAATACGCGAATCTCGTCGCGTGTTACGTGTCGAGGCGATTCGGGTCGCGTGGCCTGAAGGTCTACCGCGAGGTCAACGTCGGCAAGACGATCATCGGCAAGGACCGCCGCATCGACGTGTTCGTCGTGTGCGAGCCGAGCAACCAGGCGTTCGCAATCGAGTGCAAGTTCCAGGATAGCCAGGGGACGGTGGACGAAAAGATCCCGTACGCGCTGGACGACTTGCGCGCGCTGCCGATGGCCGGCTGCATCGCCTATGCGGGCACCGGATTTTCCGAAGGCGTGCGTTACATGCTCGAGGCCTCGCCGCACGCGGCGTTCTGCATGCCGCTGCCCGAGCAGGCCGACCCGACGACCGACACGCGCGAGCTCGATCACTTGCTTGCCACCTACTTCGGCTGGTGGGATGTGCTCGTCGGCAATCGCAAGCCCATCTAGTCCCATCTGATAGCCTCTGAAAGAGCGGCCGCCTATGTGGAGGAACGGATGGACAAGCCTCGCATCTTCCTGGGCTCGTCAGGCAAGCAGGAGAAGCTGCTCCGGGCACTGACACGCGGTCTCGAAGATGTCGCCCACGTAGAACCTTGGACGACATCGTTCAACCCCGGCACCACCACGCTGGAACGTCTCCTGGAGCTGACGGGCGAAGTTGACTTCGCGGCATTCGTGTTTGCGCAAGACGACTGGACGACAAGCCGCGCCTCGGCATCGCCTGCGCCGGAGTCCGGTCAGGCGTCTCCGCGAGACAACGTCGTCTTCGAAGCCGGCCTGTTCGGCGGAGTTCTCGGGATGCGCCGAACCTTCATCCTCCATGCGAACGGCGCGAAGCTGCCAAGCGACCTCCTCGGCCTCACCTGCGTACGCTATGGCGAAGCGATCACCGCGGTGGAGATGAGGGGCGTCAACGAGAAGCTCCGCAAGGCGATTGAGAACGAGGGGCACGTTGTCCGTATCGAAGGTCTGTGGTGGCAGTTTTCTCTGACCGAGCGCAGCGCGCGGGAGCCTTCCGCCGTGAGCCTGCTGAGGATTTCGCGAGATCGCGCCGGCATCCTGGAAGTGGCCGGACGTTCGTGGCAACAGGATGGCATCCTGTCAGCGCGGTATTGGAGCGAAGCGGTGAAGGAGAAGAAGGACTCGTCCGGCGGCATCTTCTACTATTGGAAGGGAGAACGCCCGCTGGACCCGGACGCACCGCAGTTGGAAGGGACTGGAGAAATCCGGATCGAGTCGGCCGATCGCGCCTCCGGGTACTGGACGACTCGTGCGGACACCGGCAGCGTGAACGCGCGGACGTCCGGTGTCTACTGGCGCGCCGATCCGGCGGACCTCGAGATCCTGGATGGGCGCGACGATCGGAAACGCGCGGACCTCATCACCGAGAAGTTGACGCAGTGGAAGTCGATCAAGAACGTCTGAGAGCGTCGGCCTCAGTGCTATGCTTCACTCGGTAACCGTTAGGGATCGTAGAGCGGAGGCTTTAGCCTTCGCGGACACCATGAGCAGACCTGCCGATCTGGTCCAGGGCACGCTGGACCTGTTGATTCTCAAGATCCTCGCCCTCGAGCCGCAGCACGGCTGGGCGATCAGTCTGCGACTGAAGCAGATCTCGAGCGACGTCCTGCAGGTGAGCGACGGCTCGCTCTACCCCGCGCTGCATAAACTGGAACAACAAGGCTGGATCAAGGCGGAGTGGAAGCCGAGCGAGAACAATCGCCGCGCGAAGTACTACGCGATCACTCGAAAGGGCCGTCGCCAGCTCGAGAAAGAAACCGCCGACTGGCAGCGGTTGTCCGGGGCAATCACGCTGGTCGTTCAGCTCCCAGAAGCGTAGCGCAGGGTAGGCCGGGTCTTGTTCTTCAGACCCGGCGTCTAGGCCAGATCTTCACTCAACTCAGATCTCACTCGCGAAGCGGGCACGATCGCGCACACTTTCCTCCCGAGTACTCGCCACGCCAGGATGAGCGACGTCACGCACAGCGCCGTCCCGCCGACCATGAACGTGATGACGACGATGTCCCAGAGCGGGCGGTAGTTGTAGAGCCACGGGAAGTCGAGCGAGTGGAGGCCGTGATAGGCCCACCTGCTCATCCAGTTGCGCGAGCTGTAACTGCTGACGACGCGCGACGTCTTCGGGTCGATGTAGAAGCGGGTGTTGTCCTCGTCATTCAGCTTGGCGAGCACCACCGGCAGCGGCCGCTCGCGACGGCGGTCGAGATAGTACATGTCGTACTGGTCGATGGTGCGGATGTCGGCCAGCGCCTCGCGCCCGACCGCTTTCGTGACGAACTCGGTGATGTGCTCCGGCGTGTATCCCGTGATCGGCTCCCCATCCACCGGCACGATCCTCGTCGTCCCATCGGCGAGCGTCGCGAGGTAGCCAGGCTGGCCCATAAAGGACGTGAGCTCGAGTTCCTTCACCTGCAGACCCGCGAGTTGCGCGAGCGCGTCCTTGGGATGTTTCTGCTCGAACGATTCGAGCCTCATGCGACCACGCAGCGCCGCCTGAATGCTGCGCGTGCCACCCGTGCCGCGGGCGATCTGCGCGCCACCGTTCGTCGCGCGATTCGTCCGCTGCGGAAACGGATCCATCGACAGCATGCCGCTGAAAGCCCACGTCGCCGCGCCGAGGCCGAAGATCAATCCGAAGACCGTGTGCCACCGCTTCTGACCGCGATACGGAATGCTCGTCGGCGCGCCCGCGTTGCGATACTTCTTCGACGGCGAATACATCCATACGCCAACGACGATGCCGAGGATCGCCGCGCCAGTGCCGATGCCGGAGGACCAGATCACGAACTTGCTCCACGTCGGTCCGTTCTTCCGCAGCGGCGTGAAGTACAGCCAGTGCGGAATCGCGCCGACGTACGCGCCCCATCTCGATCCTGTCGTCGTGTATTGCTCCACCTCGCCCGTATTCGCGGAGATGTAGACCTGCTGGCCATCGGGGAACGAGAACTTGTAGAGCGGCTGCAGATCGCGCAGCCGTGTCTGCACGGTCCACTGGTCGACGTCGGTCATCTCTTCGACCGTCGCGGTCTTGCTGTCCTGTCCCGTCCACTTCGCCGCGGCGCGATGGACCATATCCATCGGCACCTCGAGCTGCTCGTCGCCGGTATCGGCGTAGACGATCGACTGTCCGCCAAAGCCGCCGACGCGATACACCGGACGGCCGTCGAAGGTATTGAGTCGAATCTGTCCTGGCGAGTCGTCCGAGCCGAGCACCTTCAGCGCTTCGGCCGGCGACAGTGTGATCGTGGACGCATCGAGCGCCGCCGCGCGCTCGAGCCGGTCATCGCGGCTCACATCGGGATAAGTCCAGTACATCATCCCGATGCCGGACGGAAACCAGAGCAGAAACACCACGCACAGCGCGATGCCCAGCCAGCGGTGGACGAAGATCAGCGAACGCTTGATGAAGACGGACGGAGCCATAACTCCGGCGAATGCTATCAGCGGCGCGCCTGAAGAAATCCTGAATTCTTTGTCAGACGTGGTGTCCGGCTTCAGCCGCACGGACATACGCTCGGAGCGCCGCGGCCAAAAGCAGTGCAGGACTGTAGGTCACTCCGCAAACCGACTTGATCCAAACACCTCAGCGTCCGCCGCCGACCAACGAGCTTTGCCAATACACTCCCCACGGTTTGCTGCGGCCCTACAGTCCCGCACTGCACGCGCCGCGTGATGAGTGGTGCAGGTGTTGGCGTTTGCTGCGTGGAGAATCCGTGTGGAGGTCAGGCCGACACGGATCGCCGGACCGCGCGAGAAGCCAGTGGGGGTCAGCGAGGTTGAGCGCTCACCCCGTCAACCAGCGCGACCCGAGCGTCCGGCGGTCGACGACGGCGTCGGAGCGCCGTGTCCGGCCACCGGAACCCGGATTCGGAACGCAGCAAACGCCAACACCGACTCACACCATCTGCCGAATCACCCGCGGATATTCCGGGAAATAGCGTTCGATCACCGGCAGCGCGAATCGCGACAGGATCGAGCTCGCCGGCTCGCGCTCGAGCAGGAACTGGAACGACGCCTCGAGCAGTCGCTCCGCGTCCGTCCCTGGCGCGTAGCGCGCGACGTCGTCCGGCGTCACCGTCACCTCGTGCTTCGTCTCGTTCTTTCCTTGCTTGACGATCACGCGGTAGACCGTGCCACCAGACGACTCGACCGTGATCTGCGCCGCCATCACCACTCCTTGCGGCGCGCCATCACACCTCCGGCGGACCGCTCATCACCTCACGCACTTCGATCGCCATGTTGATCGGCTTGCCGCCTGGTCCAGGCGCCGCGGACGCTTCGGCGGCGATCGCGTAGGCGCGCTCGGGCGAGTCCACGTCCACGATCCAGTAGCCGGCGAGGAACTCCTTCGATTCGGCGAACGGACCGTCGGTCACTTCCGGTGCGCCGTTCTTGCCCACGCGCACGACTCTCGCCTGACCCGGCGCGGCGAGTCCCTGGCCATCCACCCACTCGCCCGCTGCGCGCAGCTTCTTGGAAAAGTCCTTCATGAAGTCGATATGGGCCTTGAAGTCCTGCGGTGCCCAGTTGATCACCGCGTAGTCCCCGGTTTTTCCGCGCGGGGCATTCATCATCAGCATGAACTTCATTGCACTGCTCCTTCCTCTATTTCGGCGCCCTGATCGGCGCTTTCACCCATAGGTCGGAGCCGACAGGCGTTTCTCGACATGGGCCTCACTCGAATTTCCAGCCGACCAGTCGTCCTCGGCGGTCGAATTCGAGGAAGAGGTAGCCGTTGTCCGGCGTCGTGATCGAAAAGGCCCGCTCGTCGGGCTGGCCCACGCCGAGCACGTTCGTCGCTATTGTCATTGGAACGCCCTGCGGAATCCATTCCACGTAGCGCTCATGAAACTGACGCAGGATGTCGCGTGTTGGTGCCCTTCTCCAGGCGCTCGCGAGGACCTGCAAGCCATCCGGTGCCGTCGCGCCGAGCAGTTCGAGGGCTGCGGCGGCGCGCTCGCCAAGTCGGCCGCCTTGTGTGCGAATCGCTTCCAGCCGCTTGATCGCCGGCTTCGTCCCGAGCGCCGTGAGTCCGCGGACGAGCGTGAACGTGAGTTCATCGCTCAAATCGTCCATCGACCATTCGTGCGTCAGGAATCGTCCTGCCGCGGGGCGATCCATTGACAGCCAGCTGTCGAGCAAGGTCATCACTGGCTTGCCACGCTCGATTTGATGTCGCACAAGTCGCGCGATGACTTCGGCACTCCTTCGACGCCCGCCGGCGCTGTCACGGCCTCCTGTCAGCCCCGAGAGCAGCGTTTGACCCACATGCCAGTGACGTCCGCTCATTCCGTACGACCCGACGTGTTCGAACAACGCCTGCTCAACTGCTGGTCGATCGATTGCGACCCACGCCTCAATCAAGAACCGATCCTTCCAGTAGATCTGCGCCACATCGCATAGGCGTTTCTCGAGTATCGCGGCCCACTGGGTCCTTGACTCTGGTGCGAAACGTGGATCGTTGCTGTGAACCAGCGCGGACAACAGTGCTGCGGCAAAGCGAGGTTCGCGGTCAGTGTCTGACCCGCTCGCGGAAGCATTCACCAGGTCATCGACGTCGCTCGGAGTGAGCACGGCTTGCAGCGCTTCGAACGCGTACCGCGTCGGCTCGGCCCGATGTGCCGCCTCCTGCCACAGCGGCGTCGCGCGGATGCCGGCACTCCGCGCCCGCTCGTGGCGGGCACGTTCGTGGATGGCGTCCGCCTCGGTCGCGTTCTGGAATTCTGCGGCGGATATCGCTGCCATCCCCGCGATCGCGTCTTCTGACGTCAGCGGAATCTCCTCGTTCGCCAGCACCCGCGCGACTGCAGCCAGCACTGCGCTCGGTTGTGCGCACGCGTCTGCATACGCGGAAACGCGCTGCGCAATGCGATCGAGATCGTGGCCGTTCGACGTACGTATGCGTTCCACAAACCGCTCGGCCGCCGCCGGTGACTCGAATGCGCTCAGCAGGCGACTCGCTGGCGTGGACTCAGACATGACGCAGATTCTAGACGGTGCGATACTGGTGACGTGTTGGATTGGCTGGCCCTCGTCTGGCTGGTCATCGACATCTGGTCGATGAAGCTGTTCGTCTGGCTGCTTGGTACGAACGGCGAACTCCTCGACTCTCACCTCTTTTACTACGTCCGCTATTCCCAGCTCGCCGAGCTGCACGAACGTCACGGCCGATTCGCCCGTGCAGCGCTGCTCGACGCGATTGCGGAGCACTACTTCCAGCTCGCGCCGGGCGACGATAACGATACGCCACCCGAAGCCGCAGCAATGGCGAAGCCCGTGCCGCAGCCGATGATCTTTACTGATGCCGTGAGCAGAACGCGCGTGCCGACCCCGCCCGCGCCCGACGGTCCCTCGAGCATCGCGCCAGTCCCGGCCGGCTGACCCTCAGCCCGGCCGGTCGGATCAACGCCGCATGCTCTTAGGGCGCTGGTTTCGCTTGACCTCCGCACCCTCGTGCCAGGCCGATCAGAATGAGACCGGCGATAAGTACCAACGTCGCGGCCAGGACCACGAGGCGTTGCCCCGCGAGCGGTCCGCCCAGCAGAACCAGTAGCGCCGCACCGATCGCGAATCCGATGACGAGAGGGCGGAGCGATGTACAAAGACTCGGCGCGCAGGACCTCTGCCAGAAATACAACACGACCAACAGGGCAAGAGGTAACAGCCACGCCCAAGCGGCTGCAGTTGTGCCAAGAAGGGTTCCGGCCACCGGCGGAGCGGCGGCAGCCAGCACGAGCGTGAGCCAGCTGAAAAGTCGACAGGTGGCGTCCGTCTTGGGATCTTTCAACCCTGGAGAGCCGTCACTTCCAAGAGGCGAAGGTTCGACAAGATCGGGATTCACACCGAGTCCGCGTACCCGCTCGGCAAACTGGTCTGCGTATCGGAGCAGGACCGGCTTCCACCTGTCAGTCGACGGACGCGCGGTGGCCACATGGCGAATGACCGCAAGGGTATTGACGTCCTCGTCCACGATCGACTCGGCCTTCATGACGCGCACTCGTAACTCGAACTGACCAACCACACGGCGGGCTGCCGTAATCTGCTGAAACACGACTCGAAAGACCTGGTCATACTTGACGCCCAGCGGGAGCCGAAGAGTGACGAGGCCAGCCAGCGGCTCCGGGCCGAAATCCGGCAACGGCAAATAGCTCACATCGCCGACATGACACCGGATCGTGTGGCCGTCCAAGAGTTCGACGCGGTCGGGACCGATGCGCAACGCCGCGAGCCGCACCACTTCCGCAGCGTCGAGTTGCGGAAGGAACAGTTCCGCAACTGTTGTCCTGGGGAGCGAGTTCCAAATGATCATCAACTCGTCGGGGCCTGAAGGCACGAACTCGGTCGTCCTTCCGCGCTCCAGGAGGCTCTGCATCGCGAGCAATCCCGTAAACGTCGAACGCCTGGCCGCCATTTCGAACGGATGCATGACGGTGCGAGTGGGATCGGTGCCCGGATTGGTCGAATAGACGATGGCCAGATTGCGTTGCGACAGCTTGTCGCTGCTGCCCGGCGAATCGCCTTCGATGACGAGAGGATTGGCGATACTCGGGTTGAAGTGCACCTCGGCGACCAGACACTGATGTCGTCCGTTGATCAGCGTGGCGATGCTCTGGAGCCCGGACGCAAACGGTCCGATCGCGTTGCCGGGGTGCCACGGATATCTGGCGACTGTGTTGTTGAAATCGAGCCAGCATCCGAAATACGTCGCCGACTCGGCTCCGCCTGTCGGCGCGAGCGTCAGGACATTGGGGGGATCGTCCTGATCGCTGAGACGCTGGAAGGATGTATTGACTCTCCGTGTCGCAAAGAACGGAATGGTCCCGATTTCCGACCCCACCAGGCCGAGCGCCGGAATCGGAGCACCCGTCGCCGCGTTCGCGACCGTCTTGTACGTCGTCGCCGCGCGGAATTCGGTTCCGGTTGCCGCAACCGTGAAGAGACGAAAGAAGACCCGCACGTTGTTTGCGGAGAGTGCGAGACCACGGTAGCGGACTTTCGCAATCGCATAGTTGAATGTGCGTGTTCCAGCGCGCGTGTACGACCAGTCGAGCGTTGTCGTTGAAGATGCCGCGGCGATGGATGCGAACTCGGAAGCGCCGGTCGTCGCGTTGCCGTTGAAACGACTGAGCACGCCTCTGATGAAGTCGACGGCGCTGTCGTCTGTGCTTCCGTGCGAGGGCTGACCGAATCGAGTGTCTCCCGCGCGCACGTTGAAGACCTGCAGATCGATGCTCAGCCACGGCGTGTCGCCATCGAGCATGAAGGGGTTTGGCTGGTGATGCAGTCGAATGCCGCCACGCCCGGTGAATCCGGCAAGGGTCGCCTCGAGCGTAAGATTCTGCATCTCGATTGCCGTCACGCCGTCGGCTTCGAAAAACGGCGCCGGCCCCGTGAATCTCAAGCGGTATCGAAACGTGAATCGTTGCCGCACGCCTGCGGGCAGCGCTGGCAGTTCGTACAGCAGCTCCTGAACCTGCGCCGTGATCTCGCCGACGACCGTCCCATTGGCGCGCCTGACGACGATCGAGGGAGCTGTCGCGGCTGGCGGTGGTGTGGTCGCTGTTGCCGACGTAATGCCGAGGTCGGACGGGAGGAAACCGTCCATCACCACGTAAAACGCGGAGTCGAAATCCGTCGATGCCGGCGCGGCCTGGACTTCGGCGTTGCTGTATTGACTCTTGTCAACGATGACGAAGCAGTTGGAGCGCATCAACCGCACGAACGTGGCGCGTTGGCATGGCCTGTTGTTCGCGTCGACGATCCAGAGCATGTAAAAGCCGGGAGGCGCGACGCTCGGATCGTTCGGAACGAGCGCCGTCAGTTGCCCGGCCGCAGGTCCTTCGAAGAAGTCGAGGGCCACCGAACGTTGCTCGCTGTCGGTGTGGTGAGTCGCTGCGCCCGGGCGCATCAAGACAACTTTGCGAATGTTCGCCGCATCGGGCGTAGTGATGACGAGCTGCCCTCCGTACGCAACCTGGCCGCCGGGCACGTCCACGCCAGCCACGCTCGTAATCGTCGAGCGCACCGCGACGGTGTCATCGGGATTGAAGAAATAGGGCGGCTCGTAGAACTCGAACGATTTGCGGTTGCCGTCTCCTGGGCCATTCGGATCGAAGCCGCCCGCGACGACCACGCGCCCGTCAGGAAGCAGGAGCGCCGCCGAGTGATACATGCGAGGCGCACCCATGGTCGCGCCAAGCGTCCACGTGTTCAGCACGGGATCGTAGATTTCAGACTGATTGGAAGGAATCGTCGCGGGATCGAACTTGCAGTTGTTGTGGCCCCCGATGACCAGCACGCGTCCATCGGGCAGCAGCACCGCATTCACGTTGATGCGAGGGTGCGTCATGTCGCCGATGCGGGTCCACGTCGGCGGCGTCGTCCTGGTATCCAGGATTTCTGCCGAGCGCGGTTGGACTCCGGCCGCTTGTCCGACGAAAGTCCCGCCTGAGAATTCGGCGTCTGAACCACCGAGCAGCAGGATGCGCCCATCCTGTGCGGGAGCCAGAAGGACCGACGTGCCCTGCTCGCGTTGACGAACGACCGGAAAGACACCTTCGTCGGTCCACGCGCCATCCGTTGGTCCGGTCATCCGAAACGAGAACGTGCCGATCGGCGTCGACGCCGTGTCTTCGTACTGCCACGTCGTTCCCGTGTGCACGATGCGACCGCCAGGAACCAGGTGCAGGCCCGGATAAGTGGGAAACGTTTTGTTCGCCCCAGCGAGCACCACCGAGGCATAGCCAGGACCGGAAAACGGCGGGCTCAGCAGCTCCACCGCGGGGTTCAGAAACGGAGATCCGCCTGGCTCAGTGCGGCCTGCGAAAACGACCAGGCGTCCATCGGGCAGCGTAACCAGCGTGGGATACCAGCGGCCATGCTGCATGTCGCCGATCTTCGTCCAGGCGCGGGCCCCCGGATCGAACACGCAGATCGCGGTAATCCCGCGTCCATGCGTCGAGGCAGCGCCGCCGACCGTGATCACGCGGCCATCGTCGAGATTTGCGTGATGACAACAGAACACATCGGTCCCGGCAGGAAACGGCTGCTTCACTGCGGTGCCGACCGCCTGCGTCGGATCCCAGACGTAGGACTCAGTCAGGTAATGCGAGGTCTCGACGTGACCTGAAAACCAGAGAACTTCCCCGGTGTGGAGGAGGGTGGCGTGAACGACAAAGACTCCCAGGCCATCGCCGATAGTCGCCGAGTCGCCTGGCGTCTGTGTCACCCCGGTCCAACGTCCTTCGGTCGCAAACGGCATGGCGCTACACCTTTCCCAGCCCGATCGGCGGTCAACATCTCGATCGGGCCACGCTCCTAGGTGTTAACGCTCAACCGTGACTCGGGGAACATCAGCGAGGCGAGGCGAGGCTCCGCCCATCCTGGGCGTGCACTTGACTTGTTCGAATGAACTAGTACAATGAGTCAACCGTATATACGGACGGAGGTGCCTTATGAGACGTCTCTTCAGAGCCAACGGCACCGCGCTGCTGTCCCTGATCTTTGCCCTGGTCCTGGCCACCTGGCCCTTCTTCGGCGAGTTCACCACCGCCGCGCTCATCGTCGGGTTCTTCGTGGCCCTGTCGATGCGCTCGTGGAACAGCGAACATCCCAGCACGGTCGCCGTACCCGAAGGGACGCTCCGCCCGGAAATCAACATGTCGAAGATTGCCGTTCGCGGCGACGAGGCCGGACTGCTCTTCGCCGTCGGCTCGGTCGTGATCCTGCTCGCGCTGCCGCAGCTGCGGTGGTTCCTGGTCGCGTCGGTCGTCTGTGCGGTCGCCGCGGGCTACGCGCTGATTGCCTGGAGGCGCAGCACGGAGACGTCCATCGCTGACCGTCGCTTCATCTCGCGCTAGCCCTTCGCTCGAGCTCCGGCGAGCTCACAGGAACGACTCCTTATAGTTGCGCTCCCACTCCAGGTGCGTCTCGTCCGTGAAGCCGCCGGGAAGTATCGAAGGAATCTGCGTCTGCACCTTCTGCCGCCGTGGTCGCCATGCAGTCGTTCGTTGCCACGACGTGGGCCCTCGCTGCTCTCACACTGTGTAGCGCAGTCCGTTCGCGCGGCCGACTGATCTTCAGGTCCGGCGCGTTTCTCATGGATCGTCGCGGGGCATGATCCGTGCTCCATCCCTCCGTTTCGCACTCGGCGCGATTTGCTGGACGTGCGGGGAGGGGCCATGTATCACCACGTAAAGAAACTGATGTACACCGTCCGCGTTGACACGCCGGACCCGAAGTTCGGGAACATGCTCTTGGAGCAGTTCGGCGGAGCGAATGGAGAGCTCGCCGCAGCCATGCAGTACTCCGTTCAAGGTTTGAATTGTGAGGATCCGGAACGCAAGGACCTCCTGATGGATATCGGCACCGAAGAGCTCAGTCACCTCGAGATCGTCGGCGCCCTCGCCCGCTTGCATTTGAAGCCGTTGAAGTTCGACCGCGAGTATGCCGAAGCCGATCCGTTGATCGCGATCGCGGGCGGTGGCGGGGTCAATCTGTTCAACTCGCAAGGGAATCCGTGGACCGCTGACTATCTGAAGGTGACCGGCGAGCTCGACGTCGATCTGCGCAGCAACATCGCCGCCGAGGCCCGCGCCAAGATCGTCTACGAGCGGCTGATCAATTTCACGACCGATCCTGGCACCAAGGACGCGCTGCAGTTCCTCATGACGCGGGAAATCACGCACATGAAAATGTTCGCGGCCGCGCTCGAGAGCATGAACAAGCCGCCGTTCGTCATCGGCAAGATTCCGCCGACGCCTCGCCTCGTTGATCAGTTCTTCAACACATCGACCGGTCAGGGCGAGGACGGCGAGATCGATGCGCGCGGTGCGTGGACCGAGAATCTCGAGCTGGTCGAGGCGCCGGCCTTTCAATCACTGAGTCGCGAAGTGCAGGCGGCGGCTGGCGGGCCTGGCGTTGACGATCGCACCACGAGCAGTGCTGCGGAGCCGGAGGTGATCGAGGAGCTGCTGGTCGAACAGCTGCGGGATCTTCTCAACGCCGAGGATCAGCTGGTGAAGGCGCTCCCGAAGATGATCAAGGCCGCTCGCGCCGAGTCGTTGAAGTTCGCATTCGAACACCATCTCGAAGAAACCAAGACGCAGGTCGAGCGGCTCAAGGAAGTGTTCGGCCTGGTCGGCGTCCAGGTGAAGAGCAAGCCGTGCAAAGGCATGGAGGGACTCCTCGAAGAAGGCGAGGACGTCATGGAAGAAAACGCCAAGGAAGACGATGCCGCTGCCGACCTGGCGCTGATTGCCGCGGCGCAAAAGGTGGAGCACTACGAGATCTCGGCGTACGGCACCGCGCGAACGATGGCCGGCCAGATTGGCTTGCCAGCGGTGGCCACGCTGCTGAACAAGTCGTTGGCTGAGGAGGAAATCGCCGATAACCTGCTGACGCAGATCGCGCGCGAGCTGATGTCTGAATCCAGGACTGGGATGACCAAGGAGCCGAAACGCGCTCGGACAGTAATCAGCGTCGAGGAGGAGTAACGTCGAGGGCTGCTCGCGTGTCGCACGTAGCGACGTCACGTGAGCAGCTTCAACACAGCGGCGGCTCGATCGGGGATGGTGAACTCGCGACCGACGACGAACTGTTGCAGCACCTGAGTCAGCCAATCGCGTGACGCGGTGGCATCGACGATCGTCAGTGTCGCGCCCTCGGTTCGTTGTTCGAGCCTGTACTTCCCGACGTGAATCTCAACCGGCTCTGGTTCGCCTGCCAACTGCAGTCGCGCACGGCACGTGTAATTCTTCGTGTCCACCGAGAGGTCAGTCATCTCGCCGATCGCGCTGAACTTCGTATTGAACAAACGTCGAGCGGTAGCGGCGACCGCCGCGTCTTTCGAGCCGCGCAGAAGGTCTTGGATGTTGGCCGTCGGAGTCCTCGCACAACCAGAGTGCGCGAATGCCGTCATTGTGTCTAGAAACACCCACTCCTGCTGACGTTTGCTGAGGTGGATCCTGCGGTTTAGGCCCGTTTTCGCGGACGTAACATCCGTGTAAACGCCCAGCTTCTTGCTTCATGAAGGGTGGCCCCAAGGAGCCAAGGTCATGTACCTCAATCGCCACCTCGTCAATGACGCGCACGTTCGCAGCTTCATCGTCATGCACCATGCCGATGGATGGGAAGTCATCGAGGCACAGGATTCGAAGGTCGTGCGACGAGTCAGCCGCAGGAATTGGCAGAAAGTCGAGCCCGAGATTCAGCGATTCGAGACGACGGCCAACGAGCTCAAACAGAAGGGGTGGATCGAGCACTGAACGCGCGATCGCAGGGCCGGTCCTTTTTGGACCGGCCTTCATTACGAAGCGGCGCGTTGCTGAGCGGGCTTCGTTGCCCGCAGGATGTTGTGTGTCGTGTTGACGATGGCGACGTGCGAGAAGGCTTGCGGGAAATTACCCACCATCCGGCGGTTTCGCGTGTCGTACTCCTCGGCTAGCAGTCCAAGATCGTTTCTGAGCGACAGCAGCCGCTCGCACAGTGCGTGCGCATCGTCCATGCGACCGATCAGCACGTAGGCATCTGCGAGCCAGAAGCTGCACGCCAGGAACGCCCCTTCCCCCGCCGGCAGCCCATCGTCTGAAGTATGCGTGTCGTAGCGCAGCAGAAATCCGTCGCGGAACAGGTGTCGTTCGACTGCTTCGATCGTTCCTCGAATGCGCGGGTCCTCGGGAGGAAGAAAGCCCACCGTAGCGAGCAGCAGAAGGCTCGCGTCCAGCTCCTTCGATCCGTACGACTGCACGAACGATCCCAACTCGGAATCGAAGCCACGCTCGCACACCTCGTTGTGAATCACCTGACGCACGCGACGCCAGTGATGGACCGGTCCATCCAGACCTGACTGCTCGACCGCATGGATGGCGCGATCGAACGCGACCCAGGCCATCACTTTTGAATAGGTGAAGTGACGCGGCTCACCGCGTATTTCCCAAAGACCGTGATCCGGCTGCTGCCAGACCGCTTCGAGGTGTTTGAGCAGCGCGCCCTGAAACGCCCAGTCCACTTCGCTCTCTGCGAGACCACCGCGTCGTGCCTGGTGCAGCGCGTCCATCACTTCGCCGTAGACATCCAGTTGCAGCTGACCGCTCGCGGCGTTGCCGATGCGAACCGGCTTCGAGTTGTCGTATCCCGGCAGCCACGAGAGCTCGAACTCAGGCAGCAGCCGCTCGCCGGCAATTCCATACATGATCTGCAGCTGCGCCGGGGCGCCGGCCGCGGCGCGCAGCAACCAGTCGCGCCAATCGCGGGCTTCGTCGTAGTAGCCGGCGTTCATCAGCGAGAGCAGCGTCAGCGTCGCGTCGCGCAGCCAGCAATAGCGGTAGTCCCAGTTGCGCGTCCCCCCGAGCTGCTCCGGCAGCGAAGTCGTCGGCGCCGCGACCAGGCCGCCCGTCGGCCTGTAGGTGAGCGCCTTGAGGACGATGAGCGATCGCATCACCGCTTCGTCCCATTCGCCGTGCGACTGATTGCGCGACGCCCATTTCGACCAGAACGTCTCGGTCTGCTCCAGCGCCATTGCCGGATCGATCGCTCGCGGCGGCTTCTGGTTCGACTGTCCGTGTGTCAGCACGAGCGGCACGCTCTCTCCCGCGGCCACCTCGAATTCGGCCACCGTCTTCATGTTCTCACCGCGGATTGGCGCCGGCGTGTGCAGCGTCACCAGGTCCGGCCCCGCGATCGCGCGCAGCGTGCCATCGTCCATGCGCGTGACCCAGGGGACCGTGCGGCCGTAGTCGAAGCGGAGCACCAGCTCCATGCGCATGCGCACGCGACCCTTCTCGCCGCGGACGATGCGGACGATGTCGGAGTTGCGGCCGCGAGGTGGCATGAAGTCGATGAGGAGGGCGACGCCGTTGGGCGTCTCGAAACGCGTCTCGAGGATCAGGGTGTTCCTGCGATAGCGCCGCGTCACGCCGGAACCTTCATCGGCCGCTTCGATCAGCCAGCGGCCGTGCTCGGGGCCGCCGAGCATCGCGGCGAAGCACGCAGGCGAATCGAAGCGGGGCCAGCAGAGCCAGTCGATCGATCCCGCGCGCGACACCAGTGCCGCGGTTTCGCAGTCGCCGATCAACGCGTAGTCTTCAAGCGATGTGCTCACGAGCCGCTGCGATTCTCCCTCGGTTCTCAATGGCGCTGGCGATCAGGCCGTTCAGGCGTTCGCGTGTCTTCGCGTCGAAGTTGGAGAATCGCACCGCGAATCCGACACCTTTCATCGCATCGACTACCGTTCCCTCGAGGTTGACCGTTCCAGTGGGGACGCCGATCGTGAGTTCCCGGATCACTACGCCGTCCGATGGTACCGAAAGGCGGCTTTCGATGTAACAGCCAGTGGGACTGAGACTGCTGACGCGGGCTCTCTCTTCGCCCCACGGACCGAACCAGCTGCAGTCGAAATAACAGGCCACCCGTTGTCGCTGTCGACGATTGCGCATCGTCGACCAGAGGGCTCCGAGCCATCGCTGAGCCATCATGTTCCTTCCCCCAGGGTGGAGGGGCACAGCCGATTTCAGCAAGATTGGCGCCAGAGGCTGGCGTGTGCTTGACACTGTCCACCGCGGTCGAAGCGCCGGCGGCGAGAACAGAATTGCAAGACCTCGTGCGCATCTTGTGCGCGGTTTTTCGATCTGCTGGGTCGGGTCCTTCCGCAATTTCAACGCTATTGCCTTCGGCTGCTCTGGGATCGGGGCTTGCCGTGACCACGTTCGGAGGAAATGGTCATGCGTAACTGGATTCCCGTGCTCGGCGTCGTCGGACTACTCGGAGCGTCGTGCGCCGGACCGTCGGGGCAGACTGGTACGTTGACCGTAAACCTCAAAGACGGCCCCTATGCCGATGCCCAGGCCATGCTCGTGACGTTCTCGGGTGTCAGCGCCCATCACGCGGACGAAGAGTGGCAGCCGCTGACATTCGCTGGGGGCGCGACCGCGCTCACCTGCGATTTGAAGAAGCTCGTGAACGTGTTCGACGTCCTCGGCACGGGGCAAGTATTGGCCGGACACTACACACAGTTACGTGTCGTGGTGAAGGAAGCAGCACTGTATAGCGCGGCGACACCTCCGGCCGATCCTGCGTGCGCGGCGACGATGACGCCGCCTGCCGGCCTCATTGGTAGTGTCGAGATCCCATCTGGCGAAGTGAAGCTCAATCGAGAATTCACGATACCGGAGGCCGGGGCGACGAAGATCCTGATCGACTTCGATGGCGATCGCTCGGTGCGTGAGATGGGCAACGGCCGCTTCAGCATGACACCGGTCATCAGCATCATGAGCGTCGAGTAGGTCGAGGAGGTCGCACCCCGCGCGAAGTCAGCGCAATAGATCCTTTGCGCCGCGGACGATGCGGGTTCGTCAGCCTCTCGAAATTCAGCCCTTGTCCCAGATCAAACCTTGCCCTCCGCCTCGGACGGTCAGGACTGCGTTGACATCTGTTGGCGTTGAGCGCTCAATGTAGAATTTGCCGCCCTTGGGGATCTCAAGCCGTGCGCATTTCAGATGTAGCGGCTGGAATGATCCGTCGTAACTGTCCTCGTAGTCCGTCGGCCGCCATCCTGCCTTCGTCTCTTGCCAGATTCGCAGTTTCAGCGTGCCGATGCGATATCCCAAGAAACTCGAGTCGTTGGACATGCCACAGAGTTCCGCGGACCAGGGGCCGCTTCGACGGAACACTCCTCCACCGTTTCCGTGCCGCCCGAGCAAATCCGCAATGAACTGATCACCGTCGGACAGACCGCTTTCCTTACGCCGTTGTTCTCTTTCCCTACTCTCCTGTTCTGTTTCCTTACGCTGTCGCTCTCTAGCTCTCTCCTCGTCGTAACTCGCAAGTGCTGTGGACATGTCGGCCCATCTCATCCACCGACCACCAATGCCGACTATGTCGACGACGTGGATACGTGAACACTTCTGGACATCCTCGCAAAGCTCGGCGTCAATCCTCAGTCCCTTTCGGAGTTGGGGAAAACTGTACGCGTACTCCCGCACGTCCTGAAAAGCTTGTGCGCGTTCCGTTTCAGACTGCGAGCGGTCGACTGCCTGCTTCGCACGAGCTCCTTGCAGAACCACGAGGACCCTTTCATTCGCTGAAGCCACATCGGGCGCGGCAGTCAGCTGACCCTGGAATCTGTTTTGGATTTCAGCAGCGACATGTACGCCTACCGGAACACTTACGTCTGGAGCCGAACTGCACCCAGCCACCGGCAGGAATAGAGAAAGGACGAGGGTGATTCTCCAAGAAAGGCGACGCGGTAAAGGTTCGCCGAAGGCGTCAATGCGATTCGGAAGCCACATGCTTCGCGTATCGGCTCAAGAACGGAACGCTTCACGGCGCTTGCTCGTGATGTCGACTCTTTCGGGCGATTTGACGAGTCCTATTTGATTCAGATCAAACTGACGCGCCTACTTGACGATGAACGCGCGATTGCGCGTCAGGTGCGTGCGTTCATCGACCGCTTCGATCAGCCAGCCGCCGTGCTCGGGGCCGCCCAGCAGCGCGGCGAAGCACGGGGGCGAGTCGAAGCGGGGCCAGCAGAGCCAGTCCGATCGATCCCGTGCGCGACACGAGTGCCGCGGTTTCGCAGTCGCCAATCAGCGCGTAGTCTTCGAGCGGCGTAGTCACCGAGCGAGCTTAATCACTAACCCAAGCAATCGACCAGGCATTCCGAGCCTTGCGCGCACCTAAGTGAGCATCCGCTCACCCTCTCCTGCTGAGACCACGAAGCACGTCGGCGCGCGATGTCCACTGCGAGCGAGAGCACACGCGCAAACGCTTAACGTTTCGTCGTCAATCGCACACCAGTTGCCGCCACCTCTTCACCCCGCGTCTTTGGACACGTAGTTGCAGTAAGCGTGGTGAAGCTTCACAAACGAGCTTTGTCGGAAGGACGTGGTGGGTTCGGCGCGCCCACGCATTGGAGGTCAGCGCATGCATCAGTACCATCTCAGGCGGGTCGTCCGCGCGGTCGTATCAACAGCGGTCTTCGCGACCGCGATCACCGTTCTCGCACAAACACCGGCGGACAACACGAAGGTCAACAGCCGGGATCGGGCCAAGGGTGAGGTCACCGCCGATCAGCAGAAAGAGAACGCCGGCGACCGTGAGATCGCCAGCAAGATCCGGAAGTCGCTGGTCAGCGACAAGAATTTGTCAACCTACGCGCACAACGTGAAAGTGGTCGCCCAGGACGGGCAGGTCACTCTCAAGGGCCCCGTCCGCTCTGAGGACGAGAAGCGCGCCGTCGAAGCAAAAGCCGCAGCGATCGTGGGCGCGGCTCACGTGACCAATGAAATCAGCGTCGCGCCTGCAAAGGGCGCGAAGCAGTAACCCGTCTCACACCTCAATCCTCAGGAGTCTCAACATGGAAGACAAGAAAGTCGCCGTATTCGGAATCTATCGCGGTGTCGATGACGCGGAACGCGCAGTGGATACGCTGGTTCTGGAACGCTTTCCAAACAACGATATCTCGGTGCTGCTGCCGGACAACCAGAGCTCGAAGGAGTTCGCGCACGAGAAGAACACCAAGGCACCTGAGGGCACCGCGACCGGCGCGGCGACAGGCGGCACGATCGGCGGCACGCTCGGTCTGCTGGCCGGCATCGGCGCACTCGCCATTCCCGGCGTAGGCCCGTTCATTGCCGCCGGTCCGATCATGGCCACGCTGGCCGGCGTCGGCGTCGGCGGAGCCGTCGGCGGACTGGTTGGTGCGCTCGTCGGCATGGGCATCCCCGAGTACGAGGCGAAGCGGTATGAAGGTCGCGTCAAGAACGGCGGAGTGCTGCTGTCAGTGCATTGCGCGACGTCCGAAGCCGTCACCCGCGCCAAGGAAGTCCTGAAGCGCACTGGCGCCGAGGACATTTCATCGGCGGGCGAAAAACGCGCGGACTCCGAACAGCGCGACGAGGCCTACGCGACGACATCGACGAATCGCAAGACAAACTAACGTCACAACCGCAGGAGACCTTCCTCGGAGCACTCTGAGGAAGGGCGTCCTGCAGGCACGCGATGCATGGTGAAGCATGAAACAACGCTCTCCTCACCCCACTTGCTTCGCCATCGTCTTGCTTGCCATGGCCGTGCCGCTGACTCTGCTGGCAACGGCTACCGATCCCGCGGACTATTCGATGCGGCAATTCCTCCAGCAAGACGACACGCAACACCCCTATCGAGCCATTCGGCGGCTCGAGGCCGAGAACCGTGGTCGGCGGGGCTGGCTCGAAGCCGTAACGGAGTACTCAGTCGAGAGCGGTTTCAGCTACCAGGTTTCTGCAGAAGGCGGTTCGAGCCTTGTCCGTTCCAAGGTATTGCGGGCGGTGCTGGAGGGAGAACGAGAAGTTATCGCCAAGGGCGAGACCGCGCGCTCCTCTCTCGCGCTCTCCAACTATGCCTTCCAGCCCAATGGCGTGGACGATGAGGGTCTTGCCAACATTCTGCTGTCGCCGAAGCGGAAGGAACGCGTGCTCGTGTTTGGCACGATGTTTCTGCAGCCCGACGGCGGGGACCTGGTGCGTCTGCAGGGACAGCTCGCCAAGAATCCGTCCTTCTGGCTCAGGAACGTTCAGATTGTGCGGTCCTACAAGCGCATCGAGGGCGTCGTCGTGCCGGTCGCGCTCGAGTCATCCGCGCACGTGCGAATACTTGGCCCCGCGTCTTTGCGCATGACCTACGTGTATTCCGAGATCGACGGGCACCGCGTCAGAGATGCAGCTCACGACTAGAGAGGCCAGCAACAAGTCGATCGACCCGATACGACCTGCGGTGGTACTACTCTTCCGCGTTCGGGATGTCGCAGAACAGGTACCCGTCGTTATAGAAATGGTCGAGGCCCAACATCAACGCGCGCAAGTGCCAAAGTTGATCGGCCAGTTCATGTCCAACCCCGGCCAATACTTCTAACAGGGGGTCGAGTCGATTCACGAATTCGGCGACATCGAAGCTGAATTGAAAGGGCAGATGAGACTGTTCGCTCGTTGAGCGAACCGGGTAGCGCCACATGTCGCCCTGCGTGTCGTCGATTCCAAGTGCCTCATCCCGCTCAAGCTCGCCCAATGTATCGCGGACTTCAGCAAGGCTGCGTTGGCCATTGAATCCTTCAGTCCACGGCAAACCGAGAAGGTCGAAAATGGGGCGCACGTCGTCGATCAACAAGGTCAACCGGTGCGTTTTCCGAACGGTTACCCGCGGCTCACCTGAAGCGGCCAACAAGCTGTTGCCCAAACGGGCGATCCCTTTGAGATACAACTCCGCCGCATGTCGATACATGAAAGCGATTGGTAGCGCATCCAGATCAATTTTTGTCTTAGGTGTGAAATGTTCCCTGAACAGCGTTTGAGCTGCGCGCCGATACGCATCGGCGTAGGCGTCGAACTCCTCCGATGACCTCCCCTGTCTATTGAACTCCGCACTTGTGCCAGAGTCTCGCCTGACGAAGAGAGAGGACTTGCGCTCTGAAGGATTCATCCGTTGATCGTAGCATCGACGATCGAGTGGCCTGGACAGGCCAAGTCGAGCAAGTACGCGACTTCATATGGCCGCCGAAGCGGAACGCTGCGCTCGGAACTAGTTTTTTCAAAAGATGCAAACGGTGGCGCCGGACCGTAGCGCACCGTGTAAAGCGGAATGCGGAAAGACCAGGATGAGAACGAACCAGTAGCGGCCGATGACATCCCTGCTCCCACGGCAGTACGCCATCGGGCGCGCCGTTGTGTCACCCGCCTTCGCCCTTGGGGCGTTGGCGAGGCAGCCCGCCTTCGTCTCGATGGCTTCGGCGGGGCAGGCCTATTTTTCGTCGCCGGCTGGCGCACCACTCCGCGCTTTCCCTGGTACACCGCCCCCGCAATCGTGTTCGTTTTTTCGTCCGGGATCGTTTACCTTTTTGGCTTCCGGAGTTGTCTGAGTGAAGGATGGCGCGCGAGTGGGTGCACTCTCATGGACGACGATCGAGGGAGGCAGCAACGATGACTGCGATGACGCGACACGTCTTGAAGCTGACAGTTTTCGTGAGCACGCTTTCTGCCTTCGGCATTGTTGCAGGGCAGCAGGTTCCTGAAGCGACGCAGGTTCTTCAGCAGATCGCCGGCGCCGCCGAGTCTCTTAGGGGCTATGGTCCGGCAGAGCCCGCTGAGCAGAAGACGATTCAGGAGCAGTCCACCCGAATCAGCAAAAATGCGGACCTGCTGCGAAACCTGCTCCAAAAGCGCCAGGTATCCAACTCCTTTCGTCGAACCCTGCAGCAGGACGCGTCCGCACTCGACCGACTCAAGGAAAAAAAGCCTCCCGCCCGGACGGTGGTTGTGACAACGACGGGCGTCGCAGACGACTTGGACGCAAAGGCGCGATATGTCGGCGCACCGATATGGGGCGCACAAGTGGCCGACGCACCCGTGCGGGCCCGAACCAAAAGCGGGAACCGGGAAGAACCCGGATACCGCGTGTGGTATGTCATTCGAGGAGTCGCCGACGACCCGAACGAATTCAGTCCTTTTCCTCGCTTAAGCACGCCCACTGACCACGATCTCCCGCCAGGGGCGTACTTGATGTGGACGCGGCGTCCGGAAGGTGGCCCGGAGGGAGTAAAGACGCCAGTTGACGTCGGCAAGCCTGGTCAACCGCAGACGGAGGTCGATCTACCCGTGCCGTCGGGAGGCAAGTGAGCACACCGGTGTCTAGCTGGCGTCTTCAGTGGCAGGAGATCGCTGGCGTTGGCGCATGGCTCCTGGCAATCGTCTCCGGGTTTCTGATTCCACCACCGCTCGGGGCGCTGCAGTCCGGCGACAGTGTCACGTGGTCGAGATTCTCGCAGTTCGTCGTGACGTTGTTCGTAGGACTGTTGCTGGTGTTCACGCGACGATGGTCACACGTCAAGTACGAGACGCGGTGGATCATCGCGGCCGTCGCGAGTGTAGTACTTTCAGTCGCTTCCTTCCTCATCTACGTCGAGAGGTCAGCCGCGTGGAGTTGTTATTGGGGAGATACGAAGGTCGTCGTCGGCGATATCCTCAACAACCACGGGCGCACATATAAGCAGGCCAACCCAAACCTGACCTGTGATCAGATTGTCTGGAATCATGCGGGTCAGGTCGAACGAGTGTGGACGCGCGCCTCGATCGACGATCGGCGCAATTGGCTTGGTAGGCTTTACCTGCTGTTGCCTGCGCTCTTCGCAACCGCAATTATCCTGACACTCCATGCGCGTGGGTCTCGCTCGACGCCCGCACCGCCCATCGTAGGACCTGCTGTACCAATAGATAGGGCTTCTGTGAATATCCTGTTTCTCGCCGCAAACCCAGCAACAACCTCCCGTCTGGATCTCGAGGAGGAACTACACGCTCTCGAACAGGAGCTTCGTGGTGTCCGATATCGTGATTCGATAAAGCTCACGGCGGGGCACGCGGTTCGCCCCGACGATCTGCTCCGACTCGTCCGCGAGAAAGAACCGACCATTGTTCACTTCAGCGGGCATGGATCAACAGCAGGCATTATCGTGAGAAACGACGCAGGTGGTGACCAAGCAATCGACGGTACCAGCCTGCACAGATTCTTTCAAGGACGTGGCGTCGACCTTGTCGTACTCAATTCCTGTTACTCCAAGACTCAAGCGGACGCTATCGGCAACGCGGTGAAAGCTGTCGTAGGTACGACCGCCGCAGTGGGCGACCAGGCAGCCCGTCGTTTCACGGTGGCGTTCTATCGTTCACTCGGTAACGGTCTTTCAGTGCGCGAAGCCTTCCGGGACGGTAGCGACGCCGTCGTGCTTCACCAATTGAAGGATGTGTTCCACAGCTCAGGACAACTAGACCTAATCATGGTGAAACCACCCGATAACAGCGAGGTACCCGCCACGTAACAGACTCCGCTGGAGCGGAGGCCGTGCAGTCCGTCCCTTGTCGCACAGCTGCCGCATCAGATTCCACGGCTCGCTGGTGGGACAATCCCATTCAAGCGGACGTAGACGACCATCTGTCCGTAGATATCGTTGCCGTGCGAGAGGAGCAGCCAGACGAGGCGCGCCCGCGTCGAGCCGCCCCAAAACGGGATGCTCTTGTCCACGATTGCGTTGATGCTCTCTGGCGTTTGTTCCGCCAAGACCGCCGAGCCGTAGTCATACGCGTCGGACAGCATGCGCACGAGCTCCTGCTTCGACGCCTGCGCCATCTTCTGTTCCGGGCGACTGCTCGGACCCTGTTCGACAGCCAATGGCAGGGGGCGCTTCGTCCCGAGCAGTTGCATGCTCATGACGTTGCCAACGGCGATGTGCACAATCTGTTCGCCGTAGGTGCGCTGTGCCGGCGTCGGCCGATACTTGAACTTCTCGGCTGGCATCGCCTCGGCCAACTTCACGACCAGATCCTTCTGCGCGCGCCAGTCTGCCTGCAGGTCGGCGAGCTCCGCCGCCGGGCCGCCGCTGCTCTGCGCCTGGCTCAGGCCCATCATGAGGACGACGGCGACTGTTGCCACTGCATTTGTTCTTCCAGGTAGAACAAATCGCCACGCGTGTAACACGAACTGCTGCATAGGTCACCTCAGAGTGTCAGGAGATTGGCTGCCGAGTGCGTCGCGCGGCGAGGGCTCCGCCGGCGATCGAGCCGGCCGGTGCGAAGACCAGGAATGCGAGTTGGTACCAGAGCGGAACGCTGTCGCCACTGGTGATCATGAGCGTCACGACCACGGCGAAGACGAGTGCAGCGAGCACTGGCGCCGCGGGCGGCCGGATCCGCGCGGCGACGTAGCCCGCGCCGGCCACCGAGGTCACTCCGATGACGACGCTAGCAATGGCGCGGGCAGGATCGCTGAGTGCCATGATCCCGATCGCGCGGGTGGTCAGATCCTCGGCGACACCGGCGCACAGCTGCGCTCCCACCGCCACCACCAGCGTGCGAAGCGTGCCGGCGTTCTTCAGGGCGAGGCCGAACAGCGACGGCATCGAGCAGCCGATCTGCATCCAATACCAGTAGTTCGCCGTGTGCGAGGGAGCCGCCTGCGCGCGGATCGCGTACTCCTCGGCCAGGTCGCCAAGCGCGGACTCGAGCACACGACTGGGCATCAGCCGCTCGAGCAGCCACCCCGGCCAGCGCGGTGGAGACAGATCGGTGCGCCTCACGTGGTGTTCCAGCCCCGCTTCAGTCCGGCGGTCATGCGGCGAATCGCCTCGTGCGCGCTCGCAAGCGCGCGCTTCCCTTCCGCTTCCATGCGAAAGTGCCGCTTCGCTCGCCCGCCACGCTGCGCCGTCGGCTCTCCGGTGTACGAGCTCACCAGACCTTTCGCTTCGAGGCGCTCGAGCGTGCTGTAGATGGCGCCAATCGACAGATCGCGCCCGGTGCGCGACTCGATCTCGCGGCGAACCGTCATGCCATAGGCCTCGTCGCCGAGGTGCGTCACGGCCAGCAGCACGATGTATTCGAGCGATCCGAGAAGCTCGCCGCGTGGCATTTGTTTTTCACTGTAGAACAAATCTGGATGACTCGTCAATGCATTCGCCGAGATGGCGTCGCCGAGCTCGCCGAGAGGACCGCGACATCTCGCGGAAGCGACGGTCCTTAGCATGTCCCGCTCGTCCGCGTACGCGTGACACATCACAACAGAGGACCGCGTCGCTTCGGCGCAAGGCGTGCATCGAGGTCGTGCTTCGCTCGACAGCGACTCAAGGAGAAGACCTCATGAGAACCCTGGCTGTGACAGTCTCGTTGCTCGCGCTTGCGAGCGGCCTGCTCCTCGCGGACAAAGCGACGGATGAGCGCTTGGCCAACGCCGCCAAAGCGTTTGAAGAAATCATGGCGACACCGGACAAGGGCATCCCGGGCTCTGTCCTCAACAAGGCCGAGTGTGTGGTGGTTGTGCCCGGCATGAAGAAAGGCGGCTTCATCGTCGGCGGCTCGTTCGGGAAAGGCACCGTGAGCTGCCGCAACACCGACAAGTCAGGATGGGGTGCGCCAGCGATGGTCGAACTCGGCGGCGGGAGCGTCGGCTTTCAGATCGGCGCCGAGGCCACCGACGTCTTCATGCTGATCATGAATCGCGAGGGGATCGACAGTCTTCTGAAGAACAAGTTCACCCTCGGCGGCGATGCGTCCGTGGCGGCTGGGCCCGTGGGGCGCGAGGCGACCGCTGAAACCGACGCCGCGTTGAAAGCGAAGATTCTGAGCTACTCGCGCAGCAAGGGCGTCTTCGGCGGCGTGTCGCTCCAGGGAACGACGCTGCATCAGGACGAGGGCGCCATCAAGGCCGTCTACGGGAAGCAGCTGAATGCGTCCGACATTCTTGGTGGAGGAATGACCACGCCACCCGCTGCCACGCAACTGAATCAGGTGCTGAGCAAGTACTCACCCAAAGGGATTTAGGGCTTCAGCCCCCTGAACACGATTCGGCCACAGCCCCTCCACGAATCGCCGTGGGCGCTCGTGCGTATCGCATGCCGCAGCCGCGGATACGTCCCGTTCTCTGCGAATCGGCCGAGGCACAAACCGTGCTTCGACCGGGCGCACGTGGGAGGTCGGGTATGAGATCTGCTCTGGCGTTGATCATCGCGGGTTTGCTGGGCGTCACGTTGAGCGAGTCCCAGGCGTCGCAATCCGACGCGCCGTTCGGGACGGACAAGGTGACGATCCTCGGCACCGCGCTGAACATGAGCAACACCGCGACCGGCGCCAACCAGACGATCCGCATCAACATCGACCGCTGGTCCACGCCGTCACAGCGCCAGCACCCGATCGCGACGTTCCTCGAGAAGGGCGGGCAGAAGGCGCTGTTGAAAGAACTCGAAGACCAGCCGGAACTCGGTCGCTTCAACTTCCCAGGCTACTTCGGTCCCGACCCGAACAACACGATGCGACTCGGCACCGACATTCGCTACGCGAGGAATTTCGCAGGTGAAGACGGCGGACGTCGCATCGTCATCATCACGCCGCGCATCATCGGCTTCCGCGAAGAGGTCAATCAGCCACGCACCACCGACTACCCGTTCTCGCTCTTCGAAATGCGATTCGACTCCTCTGGCAAAGGCCAGGGCAAGATGGCCTACGCGACGAAGATCACGTTCGACAAGAAGAAGAACAACGTGGAGCTCGAAAACTATTCGAGCGAGCCGGTGCGACTGAACAACCTCGAGCTCGACGTCAAGAAGTAGGAGCGCTCAGCGGTCTCGACGGAGTTCCTCGGCAAGAGTCTCGCGCAGCCGATGGATACGTTGTCGGAGTGTTTCCGACGTGAGTCCCAGCGTCTCAGAGATCTCTCGACGCGAAAGCCGTTCGATGAACAGTAGCCGTGCAACCACAGCGAGCGAGGGCGGCAGCGACTGAATGGCGCGCAACAGTCGCTCGTCAGCGGCCTCCTGCTGTTCAGCGAGTTCGGACTCCTCCTGCACGGACGGCAATCGTTCGTGCGCAATGGCTCCCGCGTCGCGAGAACGAAATTCCTCCCGAATTTCGTTCAGCACCATTTTGTAGATGACGCCTTTGAGCCACCCGCGCGGCGAAGAATGAATGGCCTCTGCGTCGTTGTACAAGGTGACGAGTGCATCGATCGCGATGGACTCCCAATCGACGGCGTCCAGCGGCAGGCCTTTTCGTCTGGCCAGCACACGGGCCGTAGCCAGCGCGCAGGCGTTGGCAAACAGCGCAAGTGGCCGATCTCCCCACCATCCGGCGGGCAATTCGAGCATTTGTGCGAAGGCCGCATGTCGCTCTGGCTCGGTCGCTGCGTGGTCCTGAAGTATGTCGAGAGCCTTCAAGCTGAGATCGAGCGATTCCGGACTCATCAGATTAAGTCGTTTAAAATGAGCTGCTTACAGACTCGAATTCATATGTCACGCATGGACGACTAAGGGATGAAGGCAACTCTCGAACGGGAGGACCGTATGTCACGACAAACCCACTCAAGGTAAGGGATTCATGGCAAAAAGCTCAAGAGTCCGAGAGGCGAGCGCGAACGAACAAGAAGAAGTCGAGGAGAGTAGGCCGGAGGAAATCGGAGCAAGCTCTGGTTCGGATAGCACTGGTTCCCTGCGTTTACTGAGCTTGCTTTGGCAAGCACGGGCGGAGCTTGCCCTGGCGGACATCGAAAAATTGGCGACGGAGCTCGAATCAGAGATCGAGTCATTTCCACAGGACGACATCGATGCGATCTATGGAGCGATTCGGAGCCTACTTTCGGAGGCGCCTACAGCGTCCTCGAAAGCAGAGTACGCGCGTTTACTCGAACGGTTGCGAATATTGCAGGAAGCCGAAGCCGCGCAGATGCAGCAGTACTTCGATCAACATCGTGTGCTGAACGAGAAGTCGGCGATGAAGGCTCTCCACGATGCCAAACGTCTGCTGTTGAAGTCCAAGCGTCTGTCGAAGTCGAAGTATGGAAATACTGCCGCGACGCACGCGCGTGCCCGACGAGCCGCTCGCGAGGCGTCATAAACCGAAGCCCGGAAAGTACCGTGACTACAGCGACTGTCTGCGCTGGGAGTTCGGTTTCAGCTGCGCATTCTGCCTGGTTCATGACAGGGATCTGAACGAACACGGGCTAAAGGGCTTTGGTCAGATGTGGGTCGAGCACTACGTTACGCAGCATCAGAGGCCGGATCTCGCGGACACCTACTCGAACTGCTTCTACTCGTGTCGCTTCTGCAATCAGTCACGCTCGGACACACCGCATCGCCGTGGCGCTCGCCGTCTACTCAATCCATGCACAACCGCCTGGTCTGATCATTTCGAGCTCCAAGGAGATCACCTCGTCCCAACCAGCGACGATGGCAGGTTTACTGAAGAGATCTATGACTTGAACGAGGAGCGTCGAATCCTCCTCCGACAAAATCGAAATAAGACGCTGAAGGCGGCAATCAGGCTCATCGTTGATGGTCCGAGAGTGATTCGAGGATTGCAAAAAGAGGCTGAAGGCCTGCCATGGGGGCCACTTCGGAGCCAAAATTTTCTAGCCGCCCAGCTCCTTCGTACTGAGCTCCTGAACGCCCATCAAGAGATTCGACGCTTTCGCGCGATACCGGTCGACGCGCCAACTGAGTGTCGCGGTAAAGACGACGAACGCGTGCTGCCGCGATTTCTTCAGGATCAAGTCATCGATGTTGATGTCACTGTGAGGTGACCGGTCACAACGCCGGTTGTTCCCACAGCTGCCGCACCTCGGACTCGCCCGCGCCCGCGATCGATAGGAACTTCTTGTCCAGCGGCCGGCCTCCTCCTTCGAAGGCCGGTCCGAAAGGACCGGCCCTACTTCAAACCCCTGAAGAGGACGATGTCGTTGGTGGCGCTCGTTCGAGCAACGGCCAGGCGCTTGCCGTCACGCGACCACGCGAACGCCATAATCGGGCGGCCCTCAGTGAAGCGTGTCAACTGACGCGGCGGGCCACCGTCGAGCGACTGCACCCACAGATTGCCCTGTTCCGCATAGGCGACGCCGCGGCCGTCGGGCATCCAGCGAACAGGCGCACGGAAGTCTGAGACCCGGGCGATCTCTCGACGCGACGTGCACATCGGAAGACGACAGACGACGACCGCCAGCCGACCATCCGCGTCGAACCCGGTGAACGCCACGGATTCGCCGTCTGGTGACGGGTCCGCGTTGGTTCCAACCGCGACTCTGGTTGGCACGCCGCCGGCGAGTGGCACCATCGAGATCGCGACCGCTCCATCGGTCAGCGAGGTGTAGAGCGCGAAGCGGTCGTCGGGAGTGACGGCGACGGGCTCGGCGGTGCCCCCTCTCGTCAACTGAGCGATGCGACGACCGTTGACATCAGCCTTCCACAGCGACAAGTCCTGGGACGAGACGAACACCAGCGCACCATCGCTCGTCACCGCCGGAGCGAGTGCCTCTGAGAGGACCACCTCCGGTGTGGCCTCTCCTGGCGTGAGACGAAAGACGCCTGGCTTCGCGCCGGCAACCGCGCCGTACACCAGTCGATCGCCCGACCACTGGACCCGCTCGACGCTGACCCGTGCGCGCTGGACCACGTCCTTCCCACTCGACGTCGCCGCGTCACCCACCCAGATATCCATGAGCGCGTCCCGCCGGCTGGTGACGAGGCTGCGGCGATCGCTGGTGACGCTGACGCCGATGTAGTCGTTCGGATCGTTGGTCAGCCGCGACGGGGGGCCGCCGGAATGCCGCAACCGGAATAGCTGGCTCCCCAAGCCCACTTGCGGTTGGGCGTTGACCACCAGCGACTCTGCATCGAGCCACGCGAGCCCACTTCCCACCGCCAGCTGCAGCGAGACCTCGTGCGTCGATCCGGTTCGGCTGTCCACGAACACGACGGCTCCTGCCGTCTCCACCGCGACGAGCGCGCCATCCGGTGACCATGCCGGAGGAATGTTCGGACGCCATGGTGCAGTCAACGACACAATCGTCCGGAATCCACTCCGGCTTACCAGGGTACGTTCCTGGCCGCCATCCGGCGCCGCCACGATCAGTTCCGTCGTCAGCGTCGGCGAGGCGTGAGTGCGCAGGAACGCGAGGCGTTGACCGTCCGGCGCCCACGAGATGCTGCTCGCCACGTCGCTGATGAAGCGCCTCGGCGTCCCTCCGAGGAATGGCACGCGCCAGATGTCTGCTGGCGCGCCGTTGGGCTGACGCACGTAGTCCACCGACGTCGCATCAGGCGAAAACGTCGCGCCGTAGAGTGTGACGCCTGGCTCGGGAGCCACAATCTGCACGCTGTTCGTCGTCGTTGTCTCTCGGAGCCGCAGGCTGGAGGCAGTGCCATCGCGCTGCACGTAGGCGACGTATCGCCCGTCGGGCGAGATCGCGGGGCGTTCCGCCGTTCCGCTGGTCGTCAGCTGCGTGATCTGGAGATCGGCAATTGATGACGGCGCGCCTGACTGTTGAGAGGACGCGGGCGGCGTGTCACGCCGGAGCAGCGCGAGAGCGACGGCCCCGGCGACGACAAGCATCGCGACCGCCGCTGGCGCGGCGAGGCGTTTCTGGATCGGTGCGGCCGACGACGCGACGGGGGCGTTCGGCTGGGCCGCCAGCTCGCCCGAATCGAGCGACGCCTTCAAATCCTCGAGATCGTTCCGCAGGTCCTTGGCGCTCTGATACCGGCGCTCCGGATCCTTGGCCAGCGCGCGACGAATGATCCGTCCGAGGTCGCGCGGGAGCGACGGGTTGAGGTCGGTCACCGACCGCGGCGTGTCCTTGAGGATCGACGAGAGCACCGACAAGTTGGTGTCGCCGGCGAACGGCCGCTGCCCCGTCGCCATCTCGTAAAGGACCACGCCGAGAGAAAACAGATCCGATCGTCCGTCGATGGGCCGCCCCTCGGCCTGCTCAGGGGACATGTACGCCACGGTCCCGAGGATGCGTCCTTCGCCCGTAATGGGCGCGGTCCCGGCTGCTGCGGTGGGCACGAGCGACGACGGCGCCTCGACCTGCGGCTCGACGACCTTGGCCAGTCCGAAGTCGAGCACTTTGATGCGCCCCGCCTGCTCGCCTTCTCCGAGCATGATGTTCCCTGGCTTGAGGTCGCGGTGTGTGATCCCCTTCTGATGCGCGGCCGCCATCGCGTCCGCCACGGCGATGCCGATCGCGAGCACACGCTCGAGCGGCAGGCCGCCCGGAGGCAAGACCTCGGCGAGCGACCGGCCTTCCACTAGCTCCATGGTCAGGAAGACCGTCGAGCCCTCGTCTTCGACGGAGTGGATGGTGACGATGTGCGGGTGATTGAGCGCGGCAACGGCGAGCGCCTCACGCGTGAATCGCTCGCGACGTTGCAGATCGCCAGCCGCGACAGCGGGCAGCACTTTCAGCGCGACATCGCGGCGCAGCCGAGCGTCGCGTGCTCGGTACACCTCGCCCATCCCGCCCGCACCGAGCGGGCCCACGATTTCGTAGGGGCCGAGACGTGAGCCTGCGGGGAGCATGGGCAGGTGGATTCTACCGTGGCTGTTGCCCTGGCTCTGCTGGCGGCGCTGCCTCGGTGATTTCTTCCGTCCGATCGGTGAGGTTTCTGAGGTCCGTTTTCTTCGCGAGGTCGCGGAGCTGCTCGGGGGTGACCGTGGTACTGACGTTGAGATGGCGAGCGATATCCTGCAGCAGCTGGAGCACCGCCGTCATCTCGCGTTCGGCGAGCAGATCGACTTGCAGATTGACGTGGCTGCGCCGGTCCGACTGTCTCGCCAATCGATTCTGACTGGCAAGCACGAACCAGGCGACGACGATGGCCTCGAGCGCCACGACCATCGTCAAGAACGGAAACGGAAACGGGTCGAATGGCGTGACGCCGGGAATCCACCCCACATTCGCGCTCACCCAGAGACCGAACCACAGGACGTGAAGAACGAGCACAGGGCCGACCGCGCCGGTCCCGGCGATCCAGTCGGCGATCTGCTCGACCCTCGATCGTGAGAGCAACGACTCGCGCTCCCATACCTTGATCGCTTCAACGTTCTCCTCAAGCGCGGCCGTTGGCGTGTCTTCCGGCACGTCGGACGCGTCGGTGGCTGTCTGCTTACCTACCCTATGCTTCACCTTGCCCACCTCGGCTCGCCCGGCTGCGCCTTTCGCCATGCGGCATACGCGCAAACGACTTCCGCGCGTGACCGTGCACGCTGCAAGTCATTCGCCATCGCGGGATCAGGACTTGCACGAAGTCAACCCCGTGATTCCCTGGGCCGCGATTCTGAAGCACGCCCCCGCAATTCTGGCGGCGGCTGACGCGCTGCGTACTCGGGCACGAGCGAACGATGCTGGCGATCGCACGCGCAGCGTCGATGCGCGACTCGCCGAGTTGGAGGGGGAATCTCGCGCATCCGCTCAACTGACGCAAGAAATGGCTCAGCAGATCAACGCGCTCACGCTCGCGCACGAGAGCTCGGCGCGAATGGCGCGACGTGGTCTCGCGCTCGGCATCGCCGCACTTGTCCTGGCCGTCGCTGGCGTCATCCTCGCCATCGTCCTGTAGGGGCGCGTGCCTCTACTCCTCGCGCTCCTGCTGATTCCGCTTCTCTTCATCGTGATGATTCCGGTGTCGCTGGTGCTGCGCATCCGCCACGGGACGATGCGCCGGCGGGCGCGCGGCTGGGTGGCGACGGCGAACACGATCGCCGTCACGCTCTCAACCGCGATGTTTCTGATCGGAGCGCTGATCACCAGCCGATGGGTGCCAGACGTGCTGCGCTACTCGCTCGGCGGTCTCGGCGTCGGCGCCGCGCTCGGGCTCATCGGATTCGCCCTCACACGTTGGGACTCCAGCGGCGGCGTGGACCACTTCACGCCGAATCGCTGGCTCGTATTAACCGTGACGATCGTCGTGGCGGTCCGCATCTTCTATGGTTTATGGCGCGTGTGGGCCGCGTGGCAGGCGGGCGTCGAGCAGATCGCGGCCGTGGCTGGGGCTGGCGTCGCGATGTCGATGGCCGCTGGCGCAGTCGTGCTCGGCTACTACTTGATCTATTGGACCGCCGTCCGTCGTCGTCTTCAACTTTCGCGCACACGCTAAGCGCGAGCTACGATCGCCGTTTGAGACGGAGGGACCAATGGCAACCATCGTCGGGATCTGTGGAAGCCTCAGAAGCGGGTCGTTCAACATGATGCTGCTGCGCGCGGTGGCCGCCTCCGCACCTCAGGGCACGATCGAAATCGCATCGATTCGCGACATCCCGTTGTACGACGGCGACCTCGAAGCGAGCGCCGGAATCCCCGAAGCGGTACAGCGACTGAAAGACGCGATCGCAAAGGCTGACGGGTTGCTGATCGTGACGCCCGAGTACAACAATTCGATGCCCGGCGTCCTGAAGAACACCATCGACTGGCTGTCGCGGCCGCCGGCCGACATCGAGCGTGTGTTCAGGGGACGTCCGGTGGCCATCATCGGCGCAACGCCGGGACAGGGCGGCACGAGACTCTCGCAAGCGGCGTGGCTCCCGGTCATACGCACGCTCGGGATGCTGCCGTGCTTCGAGTCCCTGATCATGATCTCGGGTGCGGCAAAGATCTTCGACGCGAGCGGCGCGATCGTGGACGAGGCCACTCGCGATCGGGTCCGCCGCTTCACGGAAGGCTTTGCCCGGTTCGCCGCCGCGCACGCGCCGAACGGCAGAACCTGAGGCAGCCCTACGAAGCGGGCTGCTCGTAAAGTTGACGCACTTCGGACTCGCCGTCGCCGGCAATCGACAGGAACTTCTTGGTCCACCTCACCGCCTCCTCTTTCGAGGGCGTCTGAATGATGGCCATCCCGCCGACGATCTCCTTCGATTCGGTGAACGGGCCGTCGGTGACAGTCACCTTTCCGTTGTCCTGACGGACGCGAAACCCGACGCGACTCGGCAAGCATCCTTCGGTGCTAACCAGCACACCGGCCTGGTACATCTCTCCGATGAGCGCGCCCATCTTCTGCTGGTGTTCGGCTGACGGCGGGGTGCCCTCGGGCGTGGCGGACTTGTAGAGGCACAGGTAGCGTGGCATGGCGATCTCTCCTCTGGCCGGTCTAAGACCGGCTCTACGTGTCGGCCGGTCCAAGGGACCGGCCCTACCTAGACGTCGAACGACGTGAGGGGAGATCGACAGTGCTATCGCGGCGCTGGTTCGAACAGCTCGATGGGGTTGCCGTCGGGATCTTCGATCTGTATTTGCTTCCCGCCAGGACCGGTCTCCATCTCGTTTCGAAAACGCAGGCCGGCAGTCTTGAGTTCGGCGATGAATCGAGGCAGATCGGCGACTCTCAGCACAACGCGGTTCCATCCACCGGGCTCCTGATGCTGACCATCCGGCAGCGGGCGCGATCCAGACGCGCCCGGCCCGCTCAGGATAAGGTGCGCCTCGCCCAGCGAGACCATCGCGAACGCCGGCAGCTGCTGATGCTGCAATGCGAACCCGAGATGCTCGGTGTAGAAAGCGACCGAGCGAGCGACATCCTTCACCTGGTAGCGAATGCCATGAACGCCCTTGATAAACGTGCGTGGGTCAACACGCGGCGCAGTCACGTTCGGCATGGTAATCCTTTCTCCTTCGCTCAGAGGGTTTTCAGAAACTCGACGAGATCCGCGAGGTTCAGCTCCTTGTGGTAGCCGGGCTCACGTTCTGGGTGACCACGTTCTGCATTTGCACCAAGCGTGCCCATCGGCTGCATTGTTCAGTGGAGACTCGAGTGTTCTAGACTCTGCCACATGGCGAAAACGAAAAAGCCTCTGACGCGTCGGAATGTTGTGCCTGATCGGCTCGATCTTCGCGACCGTCCGTACATGCCTGCGGTGCGGGTCGCCCCGCCGCGCGAGCTCAACACCCTCAAGAAGATCAAGCTGGGAGTGCGCAATCAAGGTGAGACCAGCGCATGCACCGGCTTCGCGCTGGCCGCGGTGATCGACTTGCTCCTGACCCGAGCCGGCCGCAAGCGCGAGACGCCGGTGTCGCCATTCATGCTCTACAACATGGCGCGGCGCTATGACGAATTTGCCGGCTTCAAGGCAGACGATGGATCGAGCTGTCGTGGCGCGTTGAAGGCCTGGTATCGCCACGGCGCGTGTGCCGACGCGCGCTGGAAGGGGCTCGACATGCCGCTCCCGAACAGCGACCCCGACAGAGACTGGTGGCAGGACGCCGCGAGGCGGCCGCTCGGCGCCTATTACCGCGTGGACACCCGCTCGGTGACCGACATGCAGGTTGCGCTCTTCGAAGTCGGCGCCCTGTACGCCAGCATCGTCTGTCACGAGGGCTGGGATGAAGGAGACGACTGGAAGAAACGCCTCACCTTCGAGGTGCCGCAAAGAAAAGTGAAGCGGAACGACGGCGGGCATGCCATCGCCCTCATTGGATATAACCGGCGCGGGTTTTTCGTTCTGAACTCGTGGGGCTCGACGTGGGCCTCGTCTGGCGTCTGCATCCTGACGTATGAGGACTGGCTCGCCAACGCCATGGACTGCTGGGCGGTGCAGCTCGGCGTCGCCACCGAGCTGCATCTCGAAGTTGCGCGAGCCGTCTCGCTGCGATCGAGCCACGGCAAAGTCGCCCTGGCCGCCGATCTGGTGCTTCGTAATCGCGAACTGTCGCCGTTCATCGTCAACGTGGAGAACAACGGCAACCTCAGCTCGAGCGGACTGTTCCGAACCCAGCCAGCCGACCTGACCGCCCTTGCGGAAATCCACCTCGATGTCGCGATCAAGCGGTGGGAACTGAAGGCCAAGCAACCGGTCGATGTCGCGATCTACGCGCACGGCGGCCTCGTCGGCGAAGAAGGCGCAGCGGACACAGCGGCACGCTGGATTCCCGCGCTCTACGAGGAGCACATCTTCCCGGTCTTCATCATGTGGGAAAGCGACATCATCTCGACGTTGAGGAACCGGCTGTCCGATATCCTCGCTGAGGCCGCTCCGGCCGAGCGACGCACGGCTGGCATACGCGATCAACTGCAACGATGGTGGAACGAGCGACTCGAGCGAACGTTTGCCAAGCCCGGATCGTTCTGCTGGAACGAAATGAAGCAGAACGCACAGGCACTGTCAGCGAATGCCGGTAGCGGTCTCAGGCAGTTGTATGCGGCATTCACGAAGCGGGAGCATCAACTGGCCCGGCCGGTTCGGTTCCATCTGATTGGCCATTCGGCCGGAGCCATCGTTCATGCGTACCTCGCCGCAGAACTCATCGCCGCCGATCGTTCGATCGACAGCATGTCGCTCATGGCGCCGGCCGTGCGCAGCGATACGTTCCAGCGACTCGTCAAGCCGCACCTCGGCGAACGCATCAAGCGTCTGGCCGGCTTCATCCTGGACGATGAAACCGAGCAACAGGACAAAACATGTCAGCCATTATTGGGCTACGGCCGCTCTTTGCTGTATCTCGTCTCGGAGTCATTCGAGACGCAGCGTCGGCACATGCCAATCCTCGGCATGGAGAAGTTCTTCGACGCAGCGGTCGGGAACGCGCCGGCCGTGAGCCGGTTCATATCGCCAGGCGACAAGGCTCGCGCCACGACACACGGCGGCTTTGACGACGATCCGACGACGATGAAGTCGGTGATAGCGTTTATCAAGGACGGTCGTCGGCAGGGATAAGCAGCGGCGTTTGTTCGGCATGATTCGAGGCACGAGCGATCATTTCGACGGCAGGAGATTCCACAATCCGACGGGACCCCAGCCGCAGCCCTTTTCCAAAGTGCCGCGCATGCTGCTGGAAAGACGAAGCACGCCGTGGCCGCGTTATGTCGAAGACCCCCCGCAGACGCTGCCAGGCGTCGACGGCACGAGCGCGGTCGTCACGTTCATCGGCCACGCGACGTTCCTGATTCAAACCTCGTCTGGCAACATCCTGACCGACCCGATCTACTCCGACGTCGCGGGACCGTTGAACACCTTTGGCCCTCGTCGCGTCCGTCGTCCCGCAGTCGCTCTGGACGATTTGCCGCCGATCGCCATCGTGCTCCTGAGCCACAACCACTACGACCACTGCGACCTGCCCACGCTGCGACAGATCGCCACACGCTTCGATCCGGTCGTCATCACGCCGATCGGCAATGGACGGCTGGCGCGCTCGGCGGGCATCCGTCGCGTCGAGGAGCTCGATTGGTGGCAGCAGGCCTCGTCCACCGGGATACCGATCACCGCAACGCCCGCCCATCATTTTTCAGCACGGCATCCTTTCGATCGCAACCGCGCGTTGTGGAGTGGCTTTCTCGTCAAGACCGGAACCAAGCAGATTTATTTCGCGGGCGACACGGCGTACGGCGCGTTCTTCCGAGACATTCGACATCGGCTGGCGCCGATCGATCTCGCGCTCCTCCCGATTGGCGCCTACGAGCCGCGCTGGTTCATGCAATCCGTGCACATGAATCCGGCCGAGGCGGTGCAGGCGCACATCGATCTCGAGTCGTCTCAGAGCGTGGGGATGCATTTCGGCACGTTTCCGATGACAATCGAGGGGATCGACGAACCGGTGCGCGCGCTCGAGGTGGCGCTGCGCGCCAACAGGATCGACCCGTCGCGGTTTCGAACGCTCCGGTTCGGAGAATCAGTGCGGCTCGACACATGAGCATCAGCAGCACCCTCGTCCAGCGCGCCGAGATTCGATTCGTCGAAGCCGTCGAGCCGCTGCGCCCATTCGTCGGATGCTTCTGGGTCATCACCGCCGAGCCCGACGCGACGATCCGAGTCGTCCCCGACGGCAGCACGACGATTTCGATTCTGCTGGAGCGCGGCGCGTCCGCCGGCCGGTCCGACCAGCCTCCGCTCGTTGAGCTACGGCGGTCCGCCGGAGCCCTGGCGAAGGCGGAAAGGACCGCCCCCACCGAGTGGTTTCTGCGAGGGCCGCTGCTCCACCCCGACGAGCGACGATTCACGTCCGCGTCGATACTCGTCGGCATCCGGCTCCGTCCCGGCGTCGCGTTTCTTCTGAGCGGGGTTCCCGCGCACTCGATGGTCGATCGTCGCGTCGCGGTCAGTGCGATTCCGGCGATGCGTGATCTCGCGTCAGCGCCCGCTCCCCCGCTCACGCCGGAACGGTGCATCGAGGCGTTGCAAGCGTTTCTCTTGCAGCGGCTCGCGCATGCGAAGCTCCGAGACGAGGTGAGCGCGGCGCGCGATCTCATCGAACGCGAGCATGGCAACGTGCGCGCTGCGGATGTGGCCGCGCATTGCCGCGTGAGCCCGCGTCACCTCCATCGCCTGATGCGCACGTGGGTCGGATACGGGCCAAAGATCTACGCGACCGTCATTAGATTCCAGGCGACGCTGCACGAGATGGAGAATGCGCCCCGCCGCACGGCCGCGGCGCTCGCGTCTGACAACGGCTACTTCGATCAAGCGCACCTGACGCTCGACGTGAATCGATTCTCGGGCGCCACTCCCGGCCGGCTCGCGTCAACAGGCGTGGCCGATTTTTCCAAGACCCGCTGCGACGACCTTCCCTAAGCTCTCTCCGTAGTGTCCGCCTTCAGGCGGACGTGGAGCGGACATGAAAAAGGCGATTCTCGGTGTCGTCGCCGGGCTGGTGGTGTGGCTGGTGTGCATCACCGTGGCGGGAGTGATCATGCGGTCGTCTTGGCCCGCCTACGCCAGCGTGGCCGATGCGATGACGTTCACGCTGCCGATGATGCTCGCGCGGCTGTCGATTGGCGCCGTCGCGACGCTCTTCGCCGGCTGGGTCACGATGACGATCGCAGTGCCGCGATCGCTGCTCGTCAGGCTGATGCCAGGCCTGATCCTGCTCGCGCTGTTCATCCCGCAGCACATCTCGCTGTGGAGCAAATTCCCGGTGTGGTATCACCTCACATTTCTGCTGTCGCTTGTCCCATTGACGTATCTGGGCGGAGCAGTTCAGCAGAGCAATCGCGCAATGCACGTGTAGATGAAACGCACATGGACGATCATCGGCGTACGGGACGTACCTGAAAGCTTCAAGTGGTACCAGGCGCTCTTTGGCCAGCCCGAGACACCTCCGGCCCATAACTACTTCGGTCAGATCCTGGACGCGGATGGAACCGTCCTACTCTGCCTCCACGAGTGGGGAACGCACGAGCACCCCTCCTTGATGAGTCCGGACAAAGCGCCACCTGGCAACGGCCTCCTCTTGTTCTTCCGCGTTGACGATTTCGACGTGGCACTGACGAGAGCACGCGCGCTCGTCACCCGGCTCGACCAGGAGCCACACGTCAACCCGAATACTCAAACACAGGAGTTCTCACTCCGGGATCCCGACGGTTATTACGTCACCATTAGTGCGCTGGCGTGATTGTTGGATCGCCCGTCGCGAGGGCGATATGCGACAAATCATTGCATTCGATCACGTCAGCGCCGACGGCTACTTTGCCACCGAGGACGGACAACTCGACTGGGTCGTGTCCGACGACGAGCTGACGCAGTCCAACCTCCGCCAGATGGCCACGGCCGACACCATCCTCTTCGGCCGGCGCACCTACGAGATCTTCGAATCGTTCTGGCCGAAGGCGATGAAGGATCCCCAGGGCGTGGAGGATCCACACGCCAGAGGACAACGGTCCGAGACGCTGCGGAAGATCGGGGAGTGGATCAATAACGCCACGAAGATCGTGTTTTCGAGAACCCGGAACGCCGTCCCGTGGCAGGGCTCGCGCGTGATTCACGAGTTCCGCGCCGACGAGGTTGACGCGCTGAAGCACGCGGCCGGCAAGAACATGTTGGTGCTCGGCAGCGGCGAGCTCACGCGGCTCCTGGCACAGCATGACCTGATCGATGAGTACCAGTTCGGACTTGTCCCGGTGATTCTGGGCAAGGGCCGAAAGCTGCTGGACGACCTCGACGGGCGCCACAAGGTGTCGCTGGTGGAAAGCCGAAGCCTGCCGACCGGGACCGTGTTGCTCCGTTACAGTGCCGCACGATAATCGCTGCGCTGGCGATGTCGATTTCGGCGATGCCTGATCGACGTCAGGATAGAGAGGCATAACGCCGACGAGGAGCCCACGAGCCATGCGCTACATGATGTTCATCAAGCACACCGAGGATTACCGCAACGCCGAAGTCCCAGCCAGCCTCTACGAGGAAATGGGCAAGTTCATCGAGGAGGCTACGAAGGCCGGCCAGTTCGTCTCCGGCGCCGGGCTCCAGCCCACATCCGCAGGGACCAAGGTGACGCTCAAGGGCGGCAAGATCACGGTCAAGGACGGCCCGTTCACCGAGTCGAAGGAGATTGTCGGCGGCTACTCGATCATCGACGCGAAGACGCACGAGGAGGCGTTGACCCTGGCGCGGCGTTTCATGGAGCTGCATCAGAAGCATTGGCCAGCATTCGAGGGCGAGTGCGAAATGCGTCCGCTCGAGGAAGAGGTGCAGCCGGCGTCGTAGATGACGTCGAGCGTACTGACAGGTTGGCGTTTGCTGCGTTCCGAATCCGGGTTCCGGTGGCCGGACACGCGCTGCGACGCCGTCGTCGGCCGCTGGACGCTCGGGTCGCGCTGGTTGACAGGATGAGCGCTCAACCTCGCTGACCCCCACTGGCTTCTCGCGCGGTCAGGCGATCGTGTCGGCCTGACCTCCACACGGATTCTCCACGCAGCAAACGCCAACATCGCTGCCGGTAGGGCTACGCCCCACCGGCCGGACCTAGAACTAAGAACGAAGAACGAAGAACTAAGGACCAAGGACCAAGCACGGACCAAGGACGGACCAAGCACTAAGGACTAAGGACCGAGGACTGACTAGATCCCCCCACTCCCCCATGGCCCGGTGATCGCGAACGTGATCCCGGGCGACTGGATGTTCACGAACAGCCACTTGCCATCCGGGCTGTAGCACGCGCCGGCGAACTCGCTGCCGCGGAAGTCGGTATTGAAGCCGTTCCACGGCGTGAGGCGGAGATCGACGTTGTTCTGGATGAAGCGGAAGATGACGCCATCAGTCGTCAGACCGTGCACGTACTCGATGCCATCGCCGTCTTCACACAGCACGAGTCCACCGCGCGGACTCACCGTGAGGTTGTCGGGCGCGTTGAGGACGTCCGCCGACGGCGACTCGAACAGCAGCCGCAGCCGCTGGTTCGCGGTGTCGTATTCCCAGATCTGTCCCTGCCCGGCATTACCGCCGCTGCTCGCCACGAAGTAGATGCTGCCGTTCCCGTACCATGCGCCTTCGAGCTTGCCGAAGACTGCCGCGCCTTTCGCTCGCCCCTGCGCAAAAACGCTCGTCGTGTTGTTGATCACGGCAGGGTCCGGCGTGTCGATGACGTACCACACCGCATCGCGCCACGCGCCGCTCTGATTCGTGCGCGTGTCCGCACGCGTGACGCCGGCGATGCCAAGCATCTCCAGCACGCCACCGTCCTCGAGCACACCGGGTGTCGTCGGCTTGTAGCGATAGAACCCGGAGTTCGATCCGTTGTCCTCGGTCTCGTACACCCAGCCGGTCGCGGGATCGATCGCGAGCGCCTCGTGTGAGAACCGGCCCATGGCCTTGTACGGTTGCGGATCGGGATCGACCTTCAACGTTGAGCCCGATGCGGGGACCTCGAAGATGTATCCATGGCTCTTCGTGAGGTCGCCATTGCCAACGCCCAGCGTCGTCTCCTCGCACGTGAGCCACGATCCCCATGGGGTTGCGCCGCCGGCGCAGTTGCGCACCGTTCCACTGATACTGGCCCAGGAACTAATGAATTCGCCTCGCGCTGTATCGAACTCCGTCGTCGTCGTGCCGCCGCCCGCTTCGACGTCATAGGCGAGCTCCGGCGCGAAGGCGTCAGGCCCATCAGCGATCTCGTGATTGCGCACGAGGTAGACCATCTTGTGCCCCGCGGCAAATGCCGCCATCCCGTCGTGAGCCGACGGCGTGAGGAGGCCATCCGACATCGGATCGCGCGTCCAGCCGAATGAGAGATATCTGAAATCTTCAGGCAACATCAGCAGCGGCAATCCGGTCGTTTGATCGATGGCTTCCTGTAACGGTCCGTAATCCGGACTGGGACCTCGGCCGGGGCGCACGTGGTTCTGCGCCAGCAGCGACGTGAACGGCCCGGCGACACTGATGCCGGCTATCGCCGCCGTGCCCGTGAGAAACGATCGCCTGTCGAATCGGGTACGTGAGTTCGAAGATTTCATGCAGCCTCCCAAATGAGCGTTCAGGCTACTGAGAGGGCATGTCAGCGATGTGTCTTCGGCGGAACGACGACGCAACACTGCGACGCGCGGCGATGTTGGTGTTCGATTTTCGACGTTAGATCGTTTACCCTTCTGAGCTTCCAAGCCACACGTCAGTCCGGTTTCACCACTGCAACGGAGCAGACCTATGCCCTATTACAAAGGTGTCCTCGACCAGCTGATTGCCGCCGGCCACAAACAGGACGCGCAGGACGTGGCCAAACGGCTTCTCAGTCTGCGCAATCGCCTCGAGAAGCAAGTGCCACAACGCAACGCGCTCTCGAGTCTGATCATGGCGACGTGGAACCTCCGCGAGCTCGGCGCCGACCAGAAATTCGGCACGCGTCTGGACGAATCGCTGCTCTACATCGCCGAGATCGTCAGCCACTTCGACCTCATCGCGATGCAGGAAGTGAACGAGAACCTGTCCGATCTCCAGGAACTGGTGAAGCTGCTCGGCGGCTGGTGGGACTATCTGGTCACCGACGTCACGCTCGGCGGCTCCGGCAACCACGAGCGGATCGCGTTCATCTACGACAGCCGCAAGGTGCGCTTCGATCACCTGGCCGGCGAGCTGGTGCTGCCGGACGGCAAGAACAAAAAAGTCGTGCAACCGGCGCGCACGCCCTTCATGTGCGCCTTCAAGGCCGGCTGGCGCCGCCTGACGCTGTGCAGCGTCCACATTTTCTTCGGCAAGTCCAAGCCCGACGACCCGCGTCGCATCGAGGAGATCCGCGCCATCTCGGAGGCGCTCGCCAAGCGCAACCAGCGGCGGATGAACATCGCCGACGGCGAACCTGAAAGCGTCGTCCTGCTTGGCGACTTCAACATCTTCAACGCCAAGACTGACGCGACCGCCAAGGCGCTGCAAAAGAACAAGTTCATCGTCCCGAAGGCGCTGCTCGTGAAACCGAAGGATCGCATGGCCGACGGTGACGGCCAACCGCTCACGACCAACGTGATCCGCGACAAGCATTTCGATCAGATCGCGTTTCACGATCCCAGGAACCGGCTGCGGGCGAGCAAAGGCGGCGTGTTCGACTTCCAGCAGGTGATCTACGGGCCGGACGAAGCGCAGAAGTACCGCAGCGCGATGGAGCGCAGCGCGCCCGAGAAGTTCAAGAAAGCGTCAGCGAGCGCCAAAGCGCTGGACAAGTTCTATCGCCAGTGGCGGACGTTCCAAGTCTCCGACCACCTCCCGTTGTGGGTCGAGCTCCAGACCGATTTCGCCGACGCCTACCTCGCGTCCGTAATGCGCGGCAAGAAGTCGGCGCTCGCCGTCAGCAAAGCGGGCAAGCAGGCCGAGGCCACCTCGCCTGTGGAGACGCCGCCGCCGATCGCGGATGCGCCGGAGAAGAAAGCCACGAAAGCCAAGAGAGCCAGGAAGTCGAAGAAGGTCGCACGAAAGGCGGCGTAGCAGGCATGACACGGCATCTCGCACTCGGCACAGCACTCATCGCAGCGCTGCTCATCACCCCACTGATGACGACCCTCGTCTATGCCCAGACGAACATCACAATGGCGGCCGGTGAGGAGAAAGAAGTCTGCGCAGGCGTGAAAGCCGCGGTGACACCGAACCCGCCGAAGTCGGGCGAGCTCCGCACCGACGGTGATCCGAAGAGCGATGCGGCGGTGAAAATCTTCTACAAAGCGAAGGACACATCAACCGCCGCGATCGAGAACTTGACGTGCACGGCCGACGGGAAGCCGACCACTGTGAACGTGGCAGTGACGCCGAAGCGCGGTTCCACGGGGTTTAGCGAGGATGCGTACCCCGAAGCTTTCAAGGCACTCTTTCTCCTGTTCGTTCTTGCCATCATCCTCGAGTCGGCGCTTGCCATCCTGTTCAACTGGCGCCCGTTCGTGGAGACCTTCAATTCCCGCGCGGTCAAGCCGGTCGTCTCACTGGCCGTGGCGTGGTTCCTCGTCGCGCAGTTCGGCATCGACCTTGTGACGTCGCTGGCGAAATTGATCACCCCGAACGTACCGCCACTGGACGCGACGGGCCGGCTCCTGACGGCGATGGTGATTGCCGGCGGCAGTGCTGGCGTCAACAACCTGATGGTCGGCCTCGGCTTCCGTCAGCCGCGCACAGCGGAAACGGTGGCGCCGAAACCGCCCGCCAACAAGGGCTGGATTTCGGTCGCTATCGTTCGCACCGCCGCGATTAAAGGCCCTGTGACCGTCGGCATCGGAGAGGAGAACACGACGACGCATAAGGTTCCGGTCGTCGCCGCCCTCGAGGGGTCCACTCGACCCGGGTTCCGTTACTTCCTCCGCGATAAGGGACGATTCCCAGGCTCGGGCGGCTATGCGATCGCGAAGGACACCAAGGTGACCGTGAAGGTCAGCGCAGACAAAGCAGACGGCAGCGGCAAACTCGAGAAGACGTGGGGCGACAACGTCATCGCTGACGGCGCGATCATCGACCTCACGTTCACGATGTCTGAATAGCGAGAAACCTCGTCGATGAGTTCCCCGACGCGCTTTGCGTATCCACGTCCTCCCGTCCGCCCACTGAAGATCTACGCATCGGATCCGATGGTGGGCCTCGATGTCCGCACCCGGATCTCGATCGACACGCGCAACGAGCCGCTGCTCCCCGGACCCGCCGGCGCGCGCATCGTCGTCATCGACTACGACGCCACGCACGATTGTTTCTATAAGCCGGTCGATCTCGACGATCCCGCCATCCTGATGCAGGGCGGCATCGATCATTCGGAAAGCGATCCGCGGTTTCATCAGCAGATGGTCTATGCGGTCGCGAGCCGCATCGTCAGCGTCTTCGACCGGGCACTGGGACGGTCCGTGGAACTGAGCAGCGAAATGAAAGGCGGCAAGCCGCGGCCGATACGCCTGTATCCGCACGCCTTCAACGGGGCGAATGCCTTCTACACGGAGCAGGCTGGCGGCGCGATTCTGTTCGGATACTTTCGGGCCGTCGCCGACGATCCGGGCGCCAACATCCCGGGGCAGGTGGTGTTCTCGTGTCTATCGCACGATGTCATCGCCCACGAGCTGACGCATGCGCTGATCGATCGGCTGAGCCCGGCGCTGAAAAGTTCCGAGCACCCTGATCCGCTGGCGCTTCACGAAGGGTTGTCGGATCTGGTGCCCATTCTCGACCGCTTCTCGCTCACGTCTGTGGTTGCCGACGAACTGCGCCGCACCGGCGGGAAGCTCACGACGGCCAGCCCGCTCTGCTTCGTCGCTCCGCAATTCGGCGCGGCGATCGGGCTGACGCACGCGTTGCGGACGGCGGACATGGCCGCGGATCCGCGTCAATACCAAGAGCAAACGGAGCCTCACGCACGCGGCTCGATTCTGATGTCCCTGACGATGGAAGCCGTATTCCAGGCGTACGACGCGCGCGTCCGTGATCTGTACGAGATTGCTGGACTCAAAGGTCCTGGGGATGCGGTTGGACCCGATCTCATCGCTCGTCTCGCCACTGAAGCGTCGCGCACCGCTCTCAACGTCTTGACGATGTACATCCGGGCCTTCGACTACCTGCCGCCGATCGACGTCAGCTTCGGCGACTTCCTGCGCGCGGTCGTCACCGCCGACTGGGAACTGGCGCCGGACGATCCAGGTGGCCAACGCGCGGCACTGATCGAAGCGTTCCGCCGCCGCGGTATTTACGCAACCGGGGCGAGCTCACTGGCGGAGCGTTCACTCATCTGGAATCGTCCTGAGCACCAGCCGGAACCCCTTCCTGCGTCGATCGTCGCGGCGCTGACGCGGACGGCACAGTCGTTCCGGAGGATTCGTCCGGGTGAAGGCGAAGGCTCGCAAGAGGAGGCCGGCGTCGGCAGCGCGGAATCACTGCTCGTGGGGTGGGCGCGACGCAATGCCCGTGCGCTTCACCTGGGCCGAGGCCGCACGCTGAAGTCCGAGAAGCCGCGTTACAGTTTCCGAGTCACGCGGGATGGGCAGCTCGCGGTGGACATCATCGCCCGTTTCATCCAGCATTCGGCATCCGGACGACCACGCGGGGTCACGGTGATCGCCGGCGCCGACGGCAACATTCGATATGTGATCCCCAATCAGCCGCTGCCAAAGATCGAGCGCGCCCCCGCCGAAGCGGAGGCCGTCACGACCACAGCGTTGGCGCCTCCACCCGACGAGCCGCGTGTGGTCAGCAAGCCGCCTTTTCCAGCGCGCTATCGTCTGTCAGCCGCGAAGTATTACAAGGCCTATCCGCATCTGAAGCCTCCCGCGGCGGAACTCAAACAGCTGCGAGACGTCACCGGCGAGCCGCACCTGCCATGAACAACGAGTACGACATCCCGACCAAACGGCCGTTGCGGATCTTTGCGTTCGATCCCATGCTCGCGCAGCTCGACTCGACACGTGTGATCACCATCAACGTGCCGAACGAGTCGCTGAATCGCGGACCGCAGGGGACGCGAGTGGAGGTGATTGACTACGACGGCGTGAACGAGTGCCTGTATCCGCCGGTCGATCTCGACGATCCCTCGGTGCTCATGCGAAACGGCCTGGACCCCGCCGAAGCGGATCCGCGGTTCCATCAACAGATGGTCTACGCGGTGGCCATGAAGGTCATCGACAATTTCGATTTCGCGCTTGGCCGTCGAATCGGATTCCGTGGCAAGCGTCTTCGCCTGTATCCGCACGCGTTCCTCGGGCGCAATGCCTTCTTCGATCCCGAGCTTGGCGCCGTGCTCTTCGGCTTCTTCGTCGCGGAGCAACAGGCGCAGGGGGCCAATCTTCCGGGGCAGACCATCTTCACGTGCCTGTCGCACGACATCATTGCCCACGAGGTGACACACGCGCTCGTGCACCGGTTGCGTCCGCTGTTTCGCGATCCGAGCAACCCCGACGTGTTTGCGTTCCACGAAGGGTTCGCGGATATCGTGGCCATCTTCCAACACTTTTCATTCGAGGGCGTGCTTCGCGACGAGATCCAGCGCACGCACACCGATCTCAGCAACCGCACGCCCCTCGCTGACCTGGCGAGCCAGTTTGGTCATGCCACTGGCAGCGGCAAGGCGCTTCGCACCGCCACGATGGAAGCGAATCCTGGTCAGTACGCCAGTCTGATGGAACCGCACGATCGCGGAGCCCTGCTGGTTGCGGCGATCTTCGAGGCGTTCTTTCAAACCTACCAGCGCCGCACACGCGATCTGCTACGCATTGCGTCTGGTGGAAGCGGCCGGCTGCCTGAAGGCGATCTCCACCCTGCGCTCGTGCAGCGGATCGCCACCGAAGCGGCGGCCACCGCGCAGGGCATTCTGACGATGTGCATCCGCGCATTCGACTACCTGCCGCCGGTCGATGTCACGTTCGGCGACTTCCTGCGCGCAGTCGTCACTGCGGATTTCGAGATGGCTCCGCGCGACAGCTACGGACAGCGGGCGCTGACCGTCGATGCGTTTCGCCGTCGCGGCATCTATCCCGAATTCGTGACATCACTGGCGGAAGTCTCGCTCCTCTGGGATCCACCTGAAGGACGGCTGCCGCCGTTTCCCAACGAGCTGGTGCGCGATCTCGCGAGCGCGGCGCGCGAGCTGAGCGGCGTCTCCGCCGTTCGAGGGCAACGGGCGAACACCAGCGACGGATCGGGGCTCGCCGTGTCGAACGAGGCCGAGCAACGTCGCTACAAGAGGGCGCTCCGCAAATACGCCACACAGAACCCGGGACCGCTCCACCTCGATCCCCGTCGCGAGATCGAGGTCAGAGGATTTCATTCGTCCTATCGCATCTCCCCCGACGGCCAGCTGCTGGTCGATATCGTCGCGCAGTTCGCGCAGACGATGGAGGAGACGTCCGACGAGCTCGGCGGAGCGCCGCTGCGCGGCGGCACGACCGTCGTCGCCTCATCGGATGGCGTCGTCAGATATGTCATCGCGAAGCCGCTGGTGTCTGGCGCGTCCACCGCGCGCCGGCGCGCGGAAGCGCAGGCGCGTCGGGAGCGGCAGTACAGCTTCGTCGAGGAATGCGACCACGGCGATCCGCAGCGTGCGTGGTGCGCCGACAGCCAGCTCGCGTCGCGCATGCTCCGCATGCACAACTTCGCGTCGCTCCACGCCGGTCGAGGATAACGATGGCCGACAGCGTCACGATCCGGATGTACAACGTCGGCTTCGGTGACGCCTTCATGCTGACGTTCCCGGGCCGGCCACGGCCGCGGCGGGTCCTGATCGATTGCGGCAGCCACAGCTTCGGACCCGGCCCCCGTCCGATGAAGGACGTGGTGAAGAAGATCATCGCTGACGCCAAAGATGCCGACGGCGTGAGCCGCATCGATGTCGTGGTGGGGACCCATCGTCATCAGGATCACGTGTCGGGATTCGCGCAAAAGGCCTGGAGCACCGTCGAAGTCGGCGAAGTCTGGATGCCGTGGACCGAGCATCCCACCGACAAGGCGGCCAAGAAGATTCGCGACGCGCAAAGCGCTCGTGCCGCCTCGCTGATGCTCGCGATGAATCGACTGAACGCCGCGGCACCGGTGCGGGCGATGGTGCAGAATTCGATGACCAACGCGCGAGCGATGCAGACCTTGCACCAGGGGTTCCGTGGCAAACCACGGCGGCGCTTTCTGCCCCTGCGACGTCGCTCGGCGACGTTTGAGACGCCGGTGCTGCCAGGCGTCGACATCCACGTGTTGGGACCGTCGTTCGATGAGGACGTGATCCGGGACATGGACCCGCAACGCGGTGAGAGCTACCTCCAGTTCCTGATGACGCGGAATGAAGCCGCCGGCAAACGGCTACGGCCGTTCAGTTCCAAGTGGAGCATGCGGCTCTCGGAGTACCGGCGTGCCCATTCGCATCTGATGCTGACGGACAAACAGATCAAGGATCTCGCCAACGTCGGCGACGGCTCGGAGTTCGATCTCGCCACCAAGCTGGAGAAGGCGGTCAACGGTACGAGCCTGATGCTGGTGTTTTCGATCGGCCGCGCGAGACTGCTCTTCCCCGGAGATGCACAGTGGGGCACGTGGAAGGCGGCGCTCGCCGTGCCCGAATGGCGGGAGCTTCTGTCGTCAACCGTCTTCTACAAGATCGGCCATCACGGCAGCCACAATGCGACCCCGCGCACGTTTGTCGAGAAGTACTTGTCGAAGAAGTTTTCGGCAATGGTCTCGACG
>Ga0111538_10000307_pt1 | contig 63245 bp, 66 predicted proteins | sample SoiMethybrSBSTD1_FD_79669 | JGI IMG/M metagenome (GOLD analysis project Ga0111538, IMG submission 79669) | Bulk soil microbial communities from a Populus tree surrounding site in Tennessee, USA - Soil MetaG P. TD hybrid SBSTD1 (version 2)... | ecosystem: Environmental > Terrestrial > Soil >...
CGTGCTGCTGCCCCACGTGCCGGACGCGCGGCTGGGCGACCTCACGCAGGAGCCGCTGCTGCGCGAGCTGCCGTACAACCCGTCCGAGGTGCAGCGCGGATTGGTCGCGTGCACCGGCACCGACTTCTGCAACCTCGCGCTGATCGATACCAAGACGCGGGCGCTGGCGCTCGCGCGCGAGTTCGAGCAGCGCTTCGGCCGCAGCCGGCCGATCTCCGTGCGCTGGTCGGGCTGCCCGGCATCGTGCGGCAATCACCACACCGCCGACATCGGGCTGCAGGGCTGCAAGGTGAAGGTCGACGGCAAGATCGTCGATGGCGTTCACGTGTTCGTCGGGGGCCGCGGCGGTGCCGACCCACGCGCGGGCATGCGTATCCTGGACGACCTGCCCTGCGACGAGCTGCCGGCGGTGCTCGACCGGCTCGTCCGGTTTTTCCCGCGCGGCGAGCGAAAGGAGACCGGAGCGTGAGGGCCATGCCATTCGTGTCCTTCGTGGGCGCCGGCCCGGGCGAGGCCGACCTGATCACCGTGAAGGGGCTGAGACTTCTCCGCGAGGCCGCCGTCATCGTGCACGACCGGCTCATCGCCCCCGAGCTGCTCGAGCACGCCGGCGTCGACACCGAGATCATCGATGCCGGCAAGGCGCCCGGGCGTCACTGCCTGGGCCAGTCGCACATCAACTGGCTGCTGGTCGACCGCGCCCGGCGTCGCGGCCGTGTCGTGCGGCTCAAGGGGGGCGACCCCGGCGTCTTCGCTCGCCTGACCGAGGAGGTCGAGGCCGTGCGCGCCGCCGGCATCGGCTTCGAGGTCGTCCCGGGCGTGAGCGCCGCCATGGCGGCCGTGGCCCGGGTGGGCATCTCGCTGACCGAGCGCGGCCGGACGTCCATGGTCGTGCTCGCCACCGGCGCCGATCACCACGGTACGCTGCCGGCGCTCGACTGGGATCTGCTGGCGCGCGCCGAAGGGACCCTGGTGTTCTACATGGCCGTCGGCACACTCGAGCCGATCACCGCGACCTTGCAGGCGCTCGGCCGGGATGCTCGCGAGCCGGCGCTGATCGTGGAGCGGGTGGGCTTCGCCGACGAGCGCGTGCTCGCTGGGCGGCTGGGGGACATCGCCGAGCTCGCGCGGCGCGCTGACGTGACGCCGCCGGCGTTGCTGCTGGTGGGGCCGACGGTGGCGGCAGCCTCGGCGCCGGCCGGGGCCGCCTCCCGGACGATGTCACTGGCCGGCGTCTGACGTGCCCGACTACTTCGCCGCGTTCCTCGACTTGCGGAACCGTCGCTGCCTGGTGGTGGGCGGTGGCCCGGTCGGGGAGCGCAAGGTACGAGGACTGCTCGAGTGCGGCGCCCGGGTGGTGCTCGTGAGTCCCACGCTGACGGCCGACCTCGCGACGCTGGTCGCCGCCGGCCGGGTCGTCCACCACGCGCGCACCTTCCGTCGGACGGACGTGCGCAGCTGTGCCCTGGCGGTGGCGGCGACTGGCCGTACGCCGGTTGATCGGGCGGTGGCGCTGGCCGCCCGGCGCGATCGCGTGCTGGTGAACGCGGTCGACCGGCCCGACGCCTGCGATTTCATCTTGCCGTCGGTGCTGAAGCGCGGGCAGCTGCAGATCGCCGTCTCCACCGGGGGCCGCAGCCCCGCCCTCGCGCGGGAGATCCGCCGCCGGCTTGAAGCGCTGTTCGGCCCGGAGTATGCCGCGCTGGTCGAGAGCGCCGGCCGGGCCCGCCGGCGAGGCCGGGCCCGCGCGGCCACACCCACCGCCCGGGCCGCCGCCGGGGAGCGGGCCGCGCGCCGGGCGCTCGCCGCGCAGGCCGCGCATAGCGCTTGGCAGGGATTGAGGCTCGCGCGATGATACGCGCGCCATGGCCAACGACGCGCTCTGCTGGATGTCCGCGGTGGATCTTGCCGCCGCGATCGCCAGGAAGAAGGTCTCGCCCCTGGAAGTCGTCGATGCGGTGCTCGATCGCATCGATCGCCTGAAGCACCTCAACGCATACTGCCTGGTCGATCGCGACGGGGCCCGGCGCGCGGCCCGCGCGGCCGAGCGCGCGCTGACCGGCCGGCGTCCCAGGCTGGGCCCACTGCACGGCGTGCCGTTCTCGGTGAAGGACCTCGTCGCGACCAAGGGCGTGCGCACGACCTTCGGGACGCCGATCTATCGCGACAACGTGCCGACCGAGGACGCGCCCTCGGTCGCGCGGCTGAAGGCGGCGGGCGGAATCATGCTGGGCAAGACGAACACGCCCACCTTCGGCTGGGTGGGCGTCACCGACAACTTGCTGTTCGGCCCGACGCGCAACCCGTGGAACCCGAACGTCACGCCCGGCGGCTCGTCGGGCGGCGCCGGGGCGGCCGCGGCGGCCGGGCTCGGCCCGCTGCACGTCGGTACCGACGGGGGCGGCTCGATCAGGAAGCCGGCGGCGTGGTGCGGCATCTATGGCTTCAAGCCCTCGTACGGCCGGGTGGGGCTGCATCCCCACGGTGCGGCGTGGAGTCTGTCGCACGCCGGTCCGATGACCCGCACGGTGAAGGACGCGGCGCTCATGCTGTCGGTGATCGCCGGACCCGACGAGCGTGACCAGTACTCGCTGCCCGCCGAGGACGTGAGCTACGTGCGCGCGCTGGGCGGCAGCCTCAAGGGGCTGCGCGTGGCCTACAGCGCCACGATCGGGATCGCCCCGGTGGTGGCTCCGGAGATCGCGGCCGCGACGGCTCGAGCCGCCCGCCTGCTGCGGGAGTCGGGTTGCCGTGTCGAGACGGTCGAGCCGCGGTGGCCGTCGCCCTACGAGTGCTGGCGCGATACGTTCTACGGCGGCATCGCGACGCGCCTGATGCCGTACCTCGATCGCAGGGCCGAGATCGATCCCGGCCTGCTGGCCATCGTGGAGGAGGTGAGGGGCTGGCCGCCGACCCGCTACGTGCAGGCGTGGCTCGATCGCCTCGCCTGGTGGCAGCACGCGCGCGCGTTCTTCGAGAAGTACGACTTGCTGCTCTCGCCCACAGTGGCGAACCCGCCGCTCAAGATCGGGGAGTTCTTCGCCACCGAGATCGCCGGCAAGAAGGTCGGGCGCGAGGCGGGCAGTGCCTTCACGTTTCCGTTCAACATGACCGGCCAGCCCGCCGCCACCGTACCGTGCGGCTTCACGCGTGCGGGACTGCCGATCGGGCTGCAGATCGTCGGCCGCCGCTTCGCCGACGTCAGCGTGCTGCGGGCCTCGGCGGCGCTGGAGCGGGCGCAGCCGTGGGCGGACCGACGCCCGCCGGAGGCCTGACCGCCAGGTCGATCACCAGCGCCAGCGCGATGATCGCGCCGCCGAGCGCGAACAACGTGGCGTAGCTTTCGGTCCGGGAGTAGACGAACGAGAAGCCGTACCCGGCGGCGGTGAGGCCGACCGCGAACGCCGTTGTCGCGCGACCCCAGGCGGCGGTCCGGGTCTCCGGCGAGGCCAGCTCCTGCACGCGGCCCAGCACGAGCGGCACCACGCCGGGCACGAACGCGCCGATGAGCAGACTGGAGACGACGAGCCAACCGGTGCTCGTCCAGACCGCCAGCACGGCCACCGCGACCATCTGAATTCCGAGCGCCCACCGGAGCGCCCAACGGAATCCGATGCGATCGGCCGCGCGTCCCGCCAGCACCGGCCCCAGCATCGCGCCCACGCCGAACAGCACCCAGTACCGGCCGCCGACGTCCAGGCCGCGGCCGAGACCGCGAGCGACGAAGTCCACGAGAAACACCATGTGCGGCACGAGGCCGATCGCGTTGAGGCCGTACTCGACGTAGATGGCCTTCAGCCCCACGCTCGAGCGCAGTCGCGGCGGGCGCTCGAGCCTTCCGCCGACGCTCGACCCGGCCACGCGGGGCCAACCGGTCCACGCCAGTGCGCTGAGGACGAGCGCGAGCACGCCCAGCCCGCACCACGCCGGGGTCAGGCCCCAGCGCAGGAGCAGTGGCACCACGGTGCCCGAGGCCGCGATACCAAGTCCCACCCCGGTGAAGATCGCGCCGCCGGCCAGGCCGCGACGTGCGGCCGGAACGTGCGGCAGCACGGTGGGTGCCGCCAGGACCATCAGGACGCCCCCGGCCACGCCGGACGCCAGGCGCCACACGAAGAACCACGCGAACGCGAGCGGTACCGAACAGGCGAAAAAGGCCGCCGTCGCCAGCAGCATCATGGCCCGCAGAATCGGGACGGGGCCGAAGCGCGCGGCCAGCGACGATGCCAGCAGCGCGCCCGCCGTGTACCCGGCGAGATTGGCCGCACCCAGGTACGCCGCACTGGCCGGGGCAAACCACCCGCCGGCGATCAACGCCGGCAGCAAGGGCGTGTAGGCGAACCGGGCCAGGCCGATGCCAACCAGGATCGCGCACAGCCCGGAGAACGTCGCGCGTGCGGCGTTCAGAAGATCGCGAGCGGATGCGCGGGCGCGCCGGTCGAGCCGACGAGCCGGATCGGCGTGGCCGTGAAGAGGAACTCGTAGCGGCCTTCCTCGGCGCACGCCTTGGCCAGCCGTTCGGGGTTCGTGTTGTCCACAAGGACCAGCCCCAGGAACGGGATCGCCAGGTGCGTGCTCATCGCGAAGCCCGGAAAACCCGTGGGCCGCTCGTCCATCATGTCCCACGAGATCGCCGCGATGTCCTTCTCGCGGAACCATTCGAGACACGAGATGTGCATGCCGGGATGCGGCGACACGCGCGGTACCCACTCGGGGTGCGCCTGCCGGAAGCCCTCGTCGCCGTTACGCACGACGACCACGTCGCCCGGCTCGACCTTCACACCGGCGCGGGCAGCGACCGCTTCGAGCTCCTTGGGCGTGACGGGCTGACCGACCGTCACGAAGCCTTCCTTGCGACCGGCCGCGACGTCCAGCAGGACGCCGCGCGTGGTGAGACCGTCGAAGTACGCGTCGATCGGGCACCAGGTGGCCCCGGCGGCGGTGAGGCTGTCCTTGAACGACCGGCCGTTGAACAGCTCGCCGTCCCAGCCGACGTGGCAGAGCGCGTCGATGTGGGTGATCGAGAATCCGTGATACACGAGATCGAAGCGATCGAGCACGACATCCGCCCGCTCGCGGTTGGACGGGAACGTGATGTTGTACATGATCGCCGGCTGCGGGCCGATGTCGCGGGCCAGCGAGACCGTGCGGCCGGTGCGCACCAGCGAGGTCGCCTGGGCGCGCTTGGCCGGCGTGATCAGGTTGAAGGTGCCGCGCTGGTCGTCGTGGCCCCAGCGGCCCCAGTTGTTCAGCTCCTTGAAGTAGCCTTCGACACGGTCCTGCGTGACGGGCTTGTCCTCGGCCATGCGACAACTCCTCTCGAGCGGGATGGCGACACGGTAGTCAATCCGCCCCCCGCGGTCAATGCGGCTGCGCGATAATCCCCCTGATGCGCACGACCGAGTTCATCGGGGCTCTGCCCAAGGCGGAGCTTCACCTGCACCTGGAGGGCGCCGTGCCCTGGGCCCTGGCCCGGGCGCAGGCGTCGACCCTTCCCGAGCGTCCCCCGTGGTACGCGGACGGGTTCCAGTTCGAAGACTTCCTCCAGTTCCGTGGTGCGGTGCGCGACTGCATGAGCTACCTGACCGACGCGAGCGCCTACGGCGCCGCGGCGGGGGCGATCTTCCAGGGGCTCCTCGCCCAGAACGTTCGCTACGCCGAGATCTCCTTCGACGTGGCGCGGGCGCTGGAGCAGACGCTCGAGGTCCACGACGTCGTGGCGGCCATCAAGGCCGCGGAGCCGCCGGGCCTGATCACGCGCGTCTTCGCCGCGCTCTCGCAGCACAAGCCCGAGCGCACGCCACCCGCGGTGGTCGAGGCGGTGCTGAGCGCGCCCGGGCTCGACGGGCTCAGCCTGCACGGCGACGAGACGGCGCAGCAAACGCCGGTCTTCGTCGAGGCGTTCGCGGAGGCGCGGCGCCGAGGCCTGCAGACCAAGGCCCACGCCGGCGAGCTGATGGGACCCGCCTCCGTGGCGGCGGCGCTCGACCTGCTCGGCGTGACGCGGATCGAGCACGGCGTGCGCGCCGCCGAGGACGACGCGCTGGTCGATCGTCTGGCCGCCGAGGCCGTGACGCTCGACGTGTGCCCGTGGTCCAACGTGAGGCTGAGGGTGGTCAAGAGCCTGGCCGCGCATCCCATTCGCCGGCTGCACGAGCGGGGCGTGCGGCTCACGATCAATACCGACGACCCCACCGTGTTCGGCCGCACGCTCAGTGAGGAGCTGACCTCGCTCGTCGAGGATCTCGGCTTCACGCACGCCGACCTCGCACGGTTCCAGGCCAACGCCTTTGCGGTGGCCGCGCTGCCGGCGGCGACACGTGCCGCGCTCCTCGCCGAGCTCACCGCGCTGACAGCATCCTGACCGCCGGCCGATCCCGCCACGCCCGGATCGCCTCGGCGTGCTTGGGGTAGTGGCTGTACGTGTCGAGCCGTAGACGGCGGCGGAACCGCGTGTCGTTGACGAGCTCGGCCTCCGGAGCGCCCTGCACCAGGGCGACCACCCGGCGGTGCACGTCGTCGAGCTGGGCGAGTACCTCGGGGAGGGAAAGGCGCGCCTTCCGGGCTGTCATCTGGGCGTTGAAGGCGTCGATCCCGCCGTAGGTCGTCGAGTAGCGCGGGGGCGTGCCGCCCTCGAGAATGCGGGGCAGGTATCGGAGCGCCTCCTCTTCCCACGTGGTCACGTGCGCCAGGATGTCCTGCACCGACCACCCCTCCGTGACGCCCGGCTCCGTCAACTGCGCGGTCGACAGGCCGGCGTACGACTCCTTCAGATCGGTCCACGCCCGCTCGATCCGGCTCAGAAGCTCCTGTCTCTTCACGCGTCACCCCTTTTCGAGCGTCGTCCGTCCACGGGTTAGACACCCCGGCGGCCGGGTTGTGAAGCGGTCCGATTCCCAGGATCAGGGGTAAAATCGGGCTTCGCGAGGGAGGGACGGCATGACGACGATCGGGTTGCTCCACCCCGGAGAGATGGGCGCATCGGTCGGCGCGGCGGCGCGCGCCGGTGGGTCCCGTGTGCTCTGGGCCTCCGAGGGCCGCAGCACGGACACGTGGGCCCGCGCCGCCACCGCGGAGCTGAACGATGCGGGGACGGTGGCCGCCCTCGCCGCGGCCAGCGACGTCGTGCTCTCGGTCTGCCCGCCCCACGGGGCGCTCGACATCGCACGAGAGGTCGCCGCGGCCGGCTTCCGCGGTCTCTACGTGGACGGCAACGCCATCGCGCCGGATACCGCGCGGACGATCGCCGCCACGGTGCGGGCGGCGGGCGCCACCTATGTGGACGGCGGGATCATCGGACCGCCGCCCGACAAGCCTGGCAGCACGCGGCTCTATCTATCGGGACCCGCCGCGGACCGGATCGCGGCGCTCTTCGCGCCGGGCCCGCTCGAGGCGGTCGTGCTGACCGGCGACCTCGCGGCGGCCTCGGCCATCAAGATGGCCTACGCGGCGTGGACCAAGGGCTCCCAGGCGCTGCTCATGAACGTGCGCGCGCTGGCCGCCGCCGAAGGGGTCGACGAGGCGCTGCTGGCCGAGTGGGTGCGCTCGCAGCCGGATCTTCCCAAGCGCTCGGAGAACGCGGCGCGCGGCACCGCGCGCAAGGCCTGGCGATGGGTCGGCGAGATGGACGAGATCGCCGCCGCGTTCGCCGCCGCCGGCCTGCCCGACGGTTTCCACCGTGGCGCCGGCGAGCTCTATCGCCGCATGGCCGTCTACAAGGACGCGGCGACCCCGCCCTCGATCGACGACGTGGCCAAGACGCTGCTGAAGGAGCCGGGCGCATGAGCGTGATGACGGCACAACCGATCTCGGGACGTGTGGCCTGGCGCGGCGAGGACCTCGCGGCGTCGAGCGACTGGATCCGCATGGTGACCACGGCGGAAGTGGACGAGCTCGACCGGGCCCTGCGCGCGGTGCAACGGCGCGGCCTGGCCTGGCGCGAGCTGACACGGGAGGACTTCTCGATCCCCCGGTTCTCCGCCGCCCTGGCCGAGGTGCGAGAGGAGCTGGAGAACGGTCGCGGCGTGGTGCTGCTGCGGCGAATCCCGGTCGAGCGCTACAGCGAGGATGAGCTGCGCATCCTCTACTGGGGCATCGGACTGCACACCGGCACGCCGCGCTACCAGAACCCCAAGGGCGAGCTGATCGGCGATGTCCGCGACGAGAACCGGCTCTACGGCGCGGTGCGCGAGGCGGTGACGCCGGGGGAGGTGCGGTCGTCGCGCAACAAGGCGCGCTCCGCCGGTCCGCTGCGCTTCCACACCGATCGGGTCGACGTCGTCACGCTGTTCTGCGTCCGTCCGGCGGCCACCGGCGGGCTCAGCAAGATCGCCTCCGCCGTGTCGGTGCACAACGCCATCCTGGCGCGCCGTCCCGATCTCCACGCGCTGCTGTGCCAGCCCTACTACCACACGCGGCAGGGCGAGGCGGGCGGCGAGGCCAGGTACTACGCGATGCCGCTGTTCGCGGTGCGGGACGGACGCTTCACCAGCCAGTACTCCCGCACGTTCGTCGAGGCCGCCCAGCGCATCCCCGAGGTGCCGCGCATGAGCGCGGCCCAGGACGAGGCGCTGGACCTGTGGGCGGAGGTCTGCGAGGAGCTCTGCTACTCGATGGACATGCGGCCGGGCGACATCCAGCTTCTGAACAACCACGTCGTCTACCACGCACGGAGCACGTACGAGGACGATCCCACGCCGGGCCGCGATCGCTTCCTGATGCGGCTCTGGCTGTCGATGCCGAACAGCCGCGCGCTGCCCGAGGGCCACGAGACGCTGTGGGGCAGCATCGAGGCCGGCGCGCTGCGGGGCGGGATCGCGCAAGAAACAGGAGATCGAGCATGAATCGCAAGCGGGTCGGCATTCTCGTGTTCCCGGACGTCGAGGTCCTGGATTTCTGCGGACCGTTCGAGGTGTTCTCGGTCACGCGCCTGAGCGAGGAGCTGCGGCGCGACGAGCCGTCGCCGTTCGAGGTGCTCGTGGTCGCGGAGAAGGCCGGGACGATCGTGACGACCGGGGGGCTGAAGGTCACCCCCGATCACACGATCGACAGCTGCCCGCCACTGGAAATCCTCGTCGTCCCCGGCGGCTGGGGCACGCGCGCCGAGGCCAAGAACGCCCCGTTGCTCGCCTGGATCGGCCAGCGGGCCAAGCAGGTCGAGACGCTGACATCGGTCTGCACCGGCTCGATGCTCCTCGGCGAGGCCGGCCTGCTCGACGGCCGTCACGCCACGACACACTGGCGCTCGCTGCAGCGCATGCGCGAGGCCTTCCCCGCGGTGACGGTGGAGGAGAAGCTGCACGTCGTCGAGGACGGCAACGTGCTGACCTCGGCGGGTATCTCGGCGGGAATCGACATGGCCCTCCGCGTGGTCGCGCGATACCACGGCGAGGCGGTCGCGCGGAACACCGCGCGCAACATGGAGTATCGCTACCCGGACGACAACTCGCGGAGAGTCTAGCGCGCGCGGCTGACGCCGCTCTCCGGCATCAGCTCGAAGGCCGGATACCGCGGCGTGAGCGGGATGAACGCTTCGGATGGCGAGCCGGCCGGGACCGGGAAGTAGCGCTGGACCTCGCGGCGGAAGCCGTCGAGATAGGCCTTGAGGATCGGGGGCTTCTCGGCGTCGGCCAGCGTGCGCAGCCGGTAGCGGTCGGCCCGACTGCCTCGTCGCAGCGTCACCTCTCGGGAGACCTCCGCGTTGCGAACCCACTCGGTGTAGCCGCGGGGCGCGACCAGATAGAGCCGGCCCCCGTCCGAGAGTAGATGGACCGGCAACGAGTAGAGCCTGCCGCTCTTCCGGCCGCGCACCGCGAGAACCCGCATGTGCGCCGGGCCGATGCCCAGTCCCACCAGGGCGCCGATACCCCGATTGAGCAGACGCTCGACGAAGGTCGGTCGTTGAAAGGCGCGCGCGGGCTCGACACTCACGCGGCGTCAGCCGATCGATGAGGGGAGATCACAGCCACTGGCCGAACCATTGCCCGAGGGGCGCGAGGCCGCGCGGCGCCAGCAGACCCGTCACCGCCAGACCGAAGAGCGCGCCGCCCAGGTGCCCTTCGTGGCTGATACCGCTGCGCCGCTGCTGCATGATCAGGAACAGCGAGACGATCACGTAGCCCAGCATGAACACGGGTCCCGGAATCGGGATCGGCACCACGAGCGACACGATCGAGGTCGTGGGGTCGATGGCGACAGCCGCCATCACGATGCCGAGCACGCTCCCGCTCGCCCCCAGGCAGCGGTAGGAGGGGTCGTTCTTGCGGAAGGCGTAGACGACCAGATCCGAGCCGAGGCCGGCCACCACGTAGATCAGGAGGAAGCGCGCCGGGCCGACGGTGCCGAGGACGGTCTCGGCGAACGAGTAGAGCGCCACCATGTTGAACACGAGGTGCCAGACGCCGGCGTGCGAGAAGTGCGCCAGCAGCATGCCCAGGCGGTTTTCACCGCGCGCGACCTGAGAGGGGATGAAGAGAAACGTCTCGGGAGGCCAGCGGCCGTCTCCCCGCAACGCCTTGAAGCCGACCACGCTGACCACCACGTTCGCCACGATGATGGCCAGGAGGACCATCGGGTCAGCGCCGGCGCGCACCGCCCAGGATCCCGCCCAGCACGCCGCGCAGGATCTGGCGTCCGACCTGGCTGCCGACGGTACGCGCGGCCTGCTTGGCCAGCACCTCCACCATGCCCTGGCGTCGCTTGGTGCCCCACAGCAGGTCACTCAGCCCACCGCCCGCGTCCGACGTCGGCGCCGGCTGCGCTCGACCGCGACGCGTCGCCGGCTCGGCGTCCTCGCGCGTCACCGGCCCGGACCGGCTCTCGCGGGGCGCCGGCGTGGGCGAGCTCTCAGGGCTCGCCGGCGCCTCGGCGCCCGCCGTCCGCTGGGTGAGGATCTCGTACGCCGACTCACGATTGACCGGGGTGTCGTACTTGCCGCCGATCGGGCTGCGGGTCCGTACCGCCGTGCGCTCGTCCGTCGTGATCGCCCCCATGCGGCAGCGCGGCGGGGCCATCAGCGCACGCTCCACCGGCATCGGCACGCCCCGGTCCTGCAGCATCGACACCAGGGCCTCGCCCACCGCGAGCTGCGAGATCACCTGGGCGACGTCGATCTTGGGATTGGACGGGAAGGTCTCGGCCGCCGTGCGCACCGCCTTCTGATCGCGCGGCGTGTAGGCGCGCAGGGCGTGCTGGATGCGGTTGCCGAGCTGGCCGAGGATCTCGCCCGGCATGTCGTCGGGAAACTGCGAGCAGAAGTACACGCCCACGCCCTTCGAGCGGATGAGCCGCACCACCTGCTCGACGCGCTGGCGCAGCGGGTCCGGCGCGTCGTCGAACAGGAGATGCGCCTCGTCGAAGATGAAGACGAGCTTGGGCCGCTCGAGATCGCCGACCTCGGGGAGGTTCTCGAACAGCTCGGACAGGAGCCAGAGCAGGAAGCTCGAGTAGAGACGCGGCTTCAGGATGAGCTGGTCGGCCGCGAGGATGTTGATGATCCCCCGGCCACCGAGATCGGTGCGCATCAGGTCTTCGAGCTCGAGGGCCGGCTCGCCGAACAGCGCCTGGCCGCCCTCACGGTCCAGCGTCAGCAGCGAGCGCTGGATGGCGGCCAGCGACGCCGCGCTCACGAGCCCGTAGTGCGCCGAGACGTCCTTGCGGTTGTCGGCGACGAAAGAGAGCAGCGCGCGCAGATCGTCGAGGTCGAGCAGGAGCAACCCGCGATCGTCGGCCAGCTTGAAGACGACCTCCAGCACCCCGGATTGCGTGTCGTTGAGCTGGAGGATGCGGCCGAGCAGGCTCGGCCCGACCTCGCTCACGGTGGTGCGCACCGGGTGGCCGAGCTTGCCGTAGAGATCCCAGAAGACGACGGGGCTGGCCTCGGGCGCGTAGCCGGTCAGACCCAGCTGCGTCGCCCGCTGCTGGATCTTCTCGCCGCCCGCGCCGGCCATCGCCAGGCCGGCCACGTCGCCCTTCACGTCGGCCATCAACACCGGGACGCCCAGGCGGGAGAACCCCTCCGCCACGACCATGAGCGACACGGTCTTTCCGGTCCCGGTGGCGCCGGCGACCAGGCCGTGACGGTTCCCGTACTTGGCCAGCAGATGGACGGGCTGCTCGCCCTTACCGACGAGAATCTGGTCCACGGGGACCTCCTCAGCCGAGCAGTCGGTCCTCCTGCAGGCGAACGATCGAGCGGTCGAAGGCGTCGACGATCAGGTCGACGTCCTTGTCGGTGAGCGCCCCGTTCATCCAGCCATGGGCGTTGGCCCGGCTGTAGTCCACGCCGTTGATCAGCATGGCCAGATGCAGCGGCCCGGCCAGCGGGCCCATGCCGCGGTCCAGACGCGCGGCGTCCAGGGTCCAGTTGTCGAGCCCCAGCTCGGCCGCGTCGGCGCCCAGGAAGATGCGGAACACGGAGGAGCTGCCGTACACGCAGCCGCGCACGCCGCGCGTCTTGAGCGCCTGGTTCATGCCGGCGCGCAGGATGTCGCCCTTGCGGTTCAGCTCGCGCTGGACCTCGCCGGTCTTGAGAATCTCCAGCTGCGCGACGGCGGCGGCGGCGACCAGCGGCGTGCCGCTGTAGGTGCCCTGGTCGGCCACGCGCTTGGTGCGGTCGCGCTTGGCGTCGCCGCTGAACGCGATGCTGTCCATGAGATCGGCCCGCCCGACGAGCGCGGCGCCCGGCAGGCCCCCGGCGACCGCCTTGGCCAGGCAGGTGAGATCGGCGGTCACGCCGAAGTACTCCTGCGCACCGCCCGCGGCCAGACGGAAGCCGGTCACGACCTCGTCGAAGATCAGCACCACGCCGCGCTTCTTCGTCTCCTCGCGCAGGGCCTTGAGGAACGCGGGGTTGGTCGGGACCGTCATCGAGCGGCCACCAGCCGGCTCGAGGATGATCGCCGCCACCTCATGCTCGTCGAGCAGCTCGCGCACGTGGGCGATGTCGTTGCAGCGCGCCACCAGGGTGGTGGACAGCGTGCTGGCCGGCACGCCCGCCGAGGCCGGAATCTCGAACGGGTCCTTCACCGCGGCGACGAACATGTCGTGCACACCGTGGAAGTGGCTCTCGAATTTGATGATGTTGTCACGGCCGGTGAACGCTCGGGCCACCCGCACGGCCAGCGAGGTCGTCTCGGTGCCGGTCAGGGTGAAGCGCACCCGCTCGGCGCCCGGCACGATCGCGCGGATCAGCTCGGCCCAGCGCAGCTCGAGCTCCGAGCAGGCGCTGTAGTGCAGGCCCTTCTGCGCCTGCTCGGTGATGGCCTTCACCACCGCCGGGTGGTTGTGCCCCAGCATGAGGGCGCCGTGGCCGCTCCAGCAGTCGATGTACTCGTGCCCGTCCACGTCCCACTTGCGGGCCCCCTGCGCGTGATCCACATAGAACGGAAACGGCGCGAAGACGCGGCCGTCGTGGGCGGCGCCGTTGGGCATGGCCGCGCGGGCGCGCTCGTAGAGGGCCTTGGACTTGGGTCGGGCGGCGGCATACTCCTGCTCGATGGGCGGGCGTGAAGTCGTCATGGGCGGTAGGATAGCACCCATGAAAATCACCGGCATCGAGACCGTGGTGCTCCACGTGCCCTGCCCCAAGCCCATGTCGCTGGAGTTCAAGGACCACCGGATGGTGGCCGCCTTCATCGACACGGACGAAGGCGTGCAGGGCTTCGGTTACACGCTGGCCTTCGGCGGCGGCGGGGCCGAGGCGATCCAGGTCTACCTGGAGACACGGCTCAAGCCGCTGCTCATCGGCGAGGACCCGCGACTGGTCGCGCGCCTGTGGGAGAAGATGTTCCGCGCCGATCGGGGGATCCGCCGGGTCGGACTGGCTGGCTACGCGGTGGCCGCGCTCGACATTGCGCTGTGGGACCTGGTCGGCAAGGTCGCGGGCCAGCCGCTGTTTCGCATGTGGGGGGCGGCGACGGATCGGGTGGAGGCGTACGGCAGCGGCGGCTGGGCCAACTATCGGGTGGAAGACATCATCGACGAGGCGCACTTCTACACCGGCCACGGGTGTCGCTACTACAAGATGAAGATCCACGACCCGAATCCCCGTGAGAATCGCCGGCGGCTCGAGACGGTGCGCAAGGCGCTGGGCGACGACGTGCGGATGATGGTCGACGTCAATCAGAAGCTCGACATCCTGGCCAGCATCCGCCAGGCGCAGATGCTGGAGGATCTCGATCTCGTCTGGTACGAGGAGCCGGTCCTGGCCGACGACTACGCCGGGCTGGCCGAGGTGGCGCGCTCGATCAAGATCCCGGTCGCCACCGGGGAGAACCACTACACGCGGTTCGAATTCCGCGAGCTGTGCGAGCGCCGGGCCGCGCGCTATCTCATGCCCGATGTCTGCCGGGCCAACGGCTTCAGCGAGACGCTGAGGATCGGCGCCCTGGCCTCTGCGCATGGGCTCCTCGTCTCGCCGCACGTCGTACACGAGATCTCGCTGCACGTGGCCGCCGCCCTGCCCAACGCATTCCTGGTGGAGTACATGAACTGGGCGCCGGCCGACCTCTTCGTCGAGCTGCCGAAGTGCGAAGGGGGCTGGTTCCGCGTCCCCGAGCGCCCCGGCCACGGCCTGGCGCTAACGCCGGACGCGATCAAGAAGTACCGGGCTAGCTAACTCGCCCGCGGAGCGCCCCGGCTCCGCCAGGGCGCGCAGCGTGGGGGGTGTGGGGGGCCATGTCAGGGCCCCCCACTCAAGGAATGGAGAGGTCGTGAGCCACGATCATGAGCACGGGCATCACCATCACCATGACGATGACGACGACGTGCAGGAGCATCGCGAGCACGGCGCGCCGCTGTCTGAAGTCGAGCTGCGCGTGCGCGCGCTCGAATCGCTGCTGGTCGACAAGGGCCTGGTAGAGCCGGCCGCGCTCGACGCCCTGATCGACACGTACGAGACCAAGGTCGGCCCCCGCAACGGCGCCAAGATCGTGGCGCGCGCCTGGGTCGATCCGGCGTTCAAGCAGCGTCTACTACAGGACGGCACCAGCGCGGTGGCCGAGCACGGTTTCGTCGGCCGCCAGTCCGAGAAGCTGGTCGTCGTCGAGAACACGCCGGCCGTGCACAACATGGTCGTCTGCACGCTGTGCTCCTGCTATCCGTGGGCGGTGCTGGGGTTGCCGCCCGTCTGGTACAAGTCGGCGCCGTACCGCTCACGCGCCGTCATCGATCCCCGCGGTGTGCTGGGTGAGCTGGGCGTGCGCGTGCCGGCCGAGACCGAGGTCCGCGTGTGGGACAGCACCGCCGAGATCCGTTACATGGTCCTGCCCGAGCGTCCGGCCGGTACCGAGCGGATGACCGAGGCGCAGCTGGCCGAGCTGGTCACCCGCGACGCGATGATCGGCGTCGCGAGAGTCCCGGCGTCCGCCGGGGCGAGCCGATGAACGGCGGGCACGACCTGGGCGGCATGCACGGCTTCGGGCCGGTGGAAATCGAGCGCGACGAGCCGGTGTTCCACCACGAGTGGGAGCGGCGCGCTTTCGCGATCACGCTGGCCGCCGGCTTCCTCGGCAAGTGGAACATCGACCAGAGCCGCTTCGCGCGCGAGCAGATGCCGCCCGCCGAGTATCTGGCCACGACCTACTACGAGCACTGGCTCTTCGGCCTCGAGAAGCTGCTGCAGGACCACGACCTGGTCTCCCGGGACGAGGTCGCCGCGCGTCTGCTCGGGCCTGGCGGAGCCGTCCGGCCCGTGGCGGGGGCACGGATGCTGAAGGTCGACGAGGTCGAGCCGGCGCTGCGAAGGAGCCGAGCCTCCAAGGCCGACGAGGATGTGGCGCCGCGCTATCGGGTCGGCGATCGCGTCGTCACGCGCAATATCAACCCGCTCGGCCACACGCGACTGCCACGCTACGCGCGGAGCAAGCGAGGCGTCGTCGCCCTGGACCACGGCGTCTGGGTCTTCCCGGATACCGCGGGCAACGGCCTGGGCCGCAAGCCGCAGCATTGCTACGGCGTGCGCTTCGAGGCGCGCGAGCTCTGGGGCGACGCGGCGACGTCACGCGACGCGATCTACATCGACCTGTGGGACGACCATCTGGAGCCGGCATGACCACCCCCGACTTTTCGGTGTTGCCCGCCATTCCCCGCGACGACGAGGGGCCGGTGTTCCGCGCCCCCTGGGAGGCCCAGGCGTTCGCGATGGCGGTGATGCTCCACGAGCGTGGCCACTTCGCGTGGACGGAGTGGGCACGTCGGCTCGCGGACGAGATCGCCGCGGCCAGGGAGCGCGGCGACGCCGACGACGGCCGCCGCTACTACCACTACTGGCTGGCCACGCTCGAGAAGCTCGTCGCCGACAAGCACATCGTCCTGGCGGATGAGCTACGCGCGCGGCGCGACGCCTGGGAAGAGGCGGCGCGCGCAACGCCGCACGGCCAGCCCATCGTGCTCCCCGGCCGCTGACGCTCGGATCCGACGGTCCGGATTTTGCGGTTCCTCTCTGACGCAAATATCCGGAAGGAGGGTCTCGATGAAAAAAGTACTCCTCGCGCTCCTCGTCGCGGGAGTGACCCTATCTCCTGGGCTCGTGGTGGCGGCGGGCGAGGGCTCGGGTTCGGGAGGCCCTGACTCCACGAAGTCGGCGGGAACCGGAACAGGCGGGGCCAACAGCGGAGGCACCACTTCGGGTCCCGGCGCGCCGAGCAGTCCGGCTCAACCCGCTCCGAATCCATCGTCGCCGTCGGCCAGCCCGTCGACTGACGGCAGCATGTCGAGTCACAAGACGAGGCTCGAATGCCTGCAGGCCGGAGGCAAGTGGGACGTCCGGGCCGAGAAGTGTGGCGTGAAGAACTAGCGCCGTGCCTGACGCCGCGAGCTCGACTCGCTGCCGCTAGGCGGCGCGCCGCCCGGTGAGGGAGTCGGGCTCGCGGCGTCGCTCTGCGACACGACTCCATTCGACCGTCGATCGTGCCCCCGTACAAGCGATAGAGCCGGAAGCCTCGATGTCGTTTTGGTGTAGCCTACGGCCGCCGGCGACCCCTTGATGGACTGGGTGGCGCTGTCCTCCTTGGGATGGTGACTCTATGAAGATGCCGCACCGGTGTTTCGTCATCGTGCCGAGCAGGATGTCGGATCTCTACGCTCAGCTGGTCACGGCCTTTGCCGACGAGCCTCAAGTCTTCGTCCTGCGCGATCGCCGCAAGGGCGACCGCTCGCTCGAGGCCATCGGCGTGTTCGCGGTAGGCGGCGGCGATCTGGACCCCGTGCTCCGGCGGTCGGTCGAGGCGAAGCTGCGTGGCCTCGGCTTCGCCAGTCTCTGACGCGCGCGGCCGCCGATTCGATGACTCCGTGAGCATGGGACCTTCGTCGTATGGCGGCGCCGGGAGCGCGGCCGGATAGTCGAGGCCGGGAGGCTCCCGGGCTCCCCTACGAGGAGGATGTCATGAAGAAGCTGTGGTCCCCTGTGCTCGCCGCGGCGCTGCTCGCGGCTACGCTCACCCCGGCGACCGTGTGCGCGCAGATCCCGGGTGTCGGCTCACTGCCGAGCTCGATGTTTCCCGACAAGGCGGTGCTGCTGGAGCAAGGGAAGAAGCTCCTCGCCGATCTCACGGCGATGAAGCAGGACCCCAAGCTGCCGGCCGCGGACAAGACCAAGGTCGATTCGCTCATTCCCAAGACGACGGCCGTGAACACCGAGCTCGCCAAGCCCCAGGTCGAGCCGAGCCGGCTGACTCAGCTCGCCGGCCAGCTCGGTGATCTGCAGAAGCAATACGCCTCCCTCACGGGGAAATAGGCCCTCAGCCGGCCGGCCTGCGTCGCGCCTCCCACTCGTCCACGGTCTTGGGCCAGTCGCGGTGGAGCAAGCGGGAGAGCGAGCGGTCGGCCAGCAGGCGACCGCCGGTCTGGCAGCGGGCGCAGTAGTTGGTCTCGTTGTCGGCGTAGACGATGCGCTGCACCGGCGTGCCGCACTGAGGACACGGCTTGCCGTAGCGCCCGTGCACGGCCATCGCCGGACGGAATGCGGTGACGCCCTCCGGGAACTCGTCGCCGGACTCCTGGCGCAGGCGCTCGATCCACTCGGTGAGCACGGTGCGTGTGGCCTCCCACAGGCGTCGGATCTCCTCCGCGTCGAGTGCCTGGCTCTGCTTCACGGGTGACAGACGCGCCCGGTGCAGGATCTCGTCGGAGTAGGCGTTGCCGATGCCGCTGAACACCCGGGGGTCGGTGAGGACGCGCTTGAGCGTGTGGTTCTCGGCGACCAGCGCCGCGTGAAACGCCTCGAGCGGTGCCGCGAAGACGTCGAGGCCGCCGGGGTCGTGCTGGCCCAGGGCGTTCTCGCCGCGCACGACCTCCAGCGAGGCGCGCCGCTTGGTTCCGGCCTCGGTCAGGATCAGCGTGCCGGTCGAGAAATCGAAGGCGGCCAGGCCGATCTTGCCGGGGGGACGGGCTCCGGCGGGTCGCCAGTGCAGCCGCCCGGCGATCATGAGGTGGATCACCAGGAAGAGGTCGTCCTCCAGCGCGATCACGATCCGCTTGCCGAGCCGACGGAATCCCACCACGGCCTTGCCGGTGGCGGCGCTCAGCGGCGGATCCACGGAGCGGAGCACGAACGGTGTCAGCAAGCGCACGTGCTCCAGCCGCGCGCCGAGGATCCGGCGCTCCAGCGCTTCGAGATAGACGGTGACGTCCGGCAGCTCCGGCACGGTCAGGCTCGCACGAGGCCGTAGAGCACGTGATCGCCCGTGCGCCCGTCCTTGGTGACGCTGAGCCGGGTGCGCCCCTCGCGTGAGTAGCCGGCTTTCTCGAGCACGCGCATGGAGGCCGGATTCCACTCGAAGACGCCGGCCTCCAGCCGGCACAGATCGAAGGACTCGAACGCATACTGGCTGACGGCGCGCACGGCCTCGGTGGCGATCCCGCGGCCCCAGAAGGGCTCGCCCAGCCAGTAGCCGATCTCGGCGGAGCGACGGAAGATGTCGGTCCCGAGCCGCAGCCCGATGCCGCCAATGGCCTCGCCGCTCACCACGATGGCGAAGTTCGCCACCGGCGATTCCACGCTGGCGAGGCTGATCCACTCCTTGGCATCCGCGGGGGTGTACGGAGATGGGAAGCGGTCACGCAGGTTGCGCCATACGTTGCGGTTGTCGGCGTACCGGACCAGGGAGGCTTCGTCGCCCTCGCGCCAGGCCCGGAGCGTCGACCGCGACAGCGGGATCTTTACGCTCAGACCGGCTCGACCTCCACGCGCGCGTCGAACGCGGCCTGACCGCCGGAGAAGCCGAAGGCGTCGACGGCGGCGTCGGGGATCACCGAGGCGCCGGCCGTGAGCTCGTTGAGGCCGAGCCAGCCGTCGCGCATCCACACCGTGCCGGGCGGGATCCGTGTGGTCACCAGCGCCCGCGCCGACAGCGCGCCGCGCTCGTTGTGAATGCGGATGGCCGCGCCGTCCGTCACGCCGCGCGCGGCGGCGTCGGCCGGCGAGATCCAGAGCACGGGGCCGGGATCCGCCTTCGCCAGCGTCGGCAGCGCCTGGCCGTGGTCGTAGAAGCCGTGGAAGTGCGTGAGGGTGCGACCCTGACGCAGCGTGAGCGGAAACGGCGTCGCCGCCGCCGGCGCCTCGTGCACGGGGAGCGGCGGTAGGCCGAGATCCGCCGCCCGGGTCGAGTAGAGCTCGATCTTCCCCGAGGGCGTCGGGAATTTCAGATCCGGATGGGCGACGTGCGAAACGTTCAGCGCGCGCATCCCGCCTTCCGCGGTCAGGGCCGCCACCGAGGCGTGTCCGGTGGCCGGATGATCGAGGATCGCGTCGAGCGGACCGCTGTCGCTCGACCAGGGGAAGAAGTCGTCCAGGCCGAGCCGCCCCGCCAGCTCGCGCAACACCCACACGATCGACCGCGTGCGTCCCGCCGGCTCCAGGATCTTCGGCATCAGGTAGAGATGCGTGTTGGTGCTCTTGCAGCCGAGCTCCTCGAGCCACGCGGTGGCCGGCAGCACCACGTCGGCGAAACGCCGCGCGGTGTCGTTCAGGAACAGATCGTAGGTGACGACCAGGTCCTGCCGGGCCAGACCCTCCGCGACGCGGCCGGCCTCGGCGTACGACGAGAGCATGTCGGTGCCGAGCAGGAGCATCACCCGCAGGCGGCCGTCGAGCATCGCCTCGGTGATGCTGGACATCTGGTTGGGGATCCGACCGCGGGTCGGCCGGCGCTCGTCGGCGCCGATGTTCGCGAGACCCTGGCCGTGCGTGGCGCCGCCGTGGCGCGGGCCGAAGCCACCGCCGGCGATCCCGACGTTGCCGGTCAGCGCCGGTAAGCAGCCGATGGCGCGCGCGCCCGTCCAGCTGCCGATCCCTTTGTGCATGCTGCTGCCGCCCAGCAGGATCATCGCCGGCCGGGTCGTCGCGTAGCGTCGCGCGAACGCGACGATCCGCTCGGCCGGGAGACCGGTGACCTCCGCGGCCCACGCGGGCGAGTGCGCGCGCACGTGCGCGGCCAGCTCGTCGAACCCCACCGTGTGCCCGGCGACGAACGCCCGGTCGACGAGGCCCTCGGCGACGATCACGTGCATCATCGCCAGCGCCAGCGCGGCGTCGCTGCCCGGTCGCACCAGCAGCGTCTCGTCCGACTGTGCGGCGGCCTCCGTCTCGCGCACGTCGATCGTGACGACATGGGCGCCGCGCCGGCGCGCTGCCGTCAGGTGGCGCGCGGTGTTCGGCTGCGAGGCGAGGTTCGCGCCCCACAGGACGATGAGCTCGGCGTGGGCGCCCATGTCCTCCTTGGTGTTCGTCTCCAGAGGGCCGGTGAGGCCGAGACCGAACCCACCGAGCCCCCAGCAGATCATCGTGGGGTTCCACCACTGCGCGCCGTAGAGATTGGCGAAGCGGCGGAGCAGGTGCGACGCCACGCGGGTGCCGTAGTTGTTGGCGAACAGCCCATGCCCCGACCATGCCCCGACGGTGTCCGGCCCGGCCGCGCGCATGCGATCGACGATCAGGTCGAGCGCTTCCTCCCACGTGGCGCGACGCCAGTCGTCGCTCCCGCGCCGGGCTCGGATCAGCGGATCGAGCAGGCGGGCGGGGTTGTCGATGATCTCGCGCGAGGCCTGGCCGCGGATGCAGAGGAACCCGCGACTGTCGGGGTTGTCGGGGTCGCCCTGCACGGACACGAGCCGGCCATCTTCGACGTCGACGAGCATGCCGCAGAGGGTGGGGTGGCAATTCATCGGGCACATCGTGCGCAGGCGGGTCATGACCGCGATGATGCCCTACTCCCGGCCGGCGTGCACGGGCCCAGGCGTCAGGGGCCGGCGGGATCCCGACGAGCCGCCTGCGCGAGCGCCGCGACGGCGGCGACCAGCTCGGCCGGCTCCACCGGCTTGGGCACGTGCATCTGGAATCCCGCCGAGAGCACGCGGATGCGGTCCACGACCCCGCCGTACGCGGTCACCGCCACGGCGGGCACGATCCCCCCGGCGTCGGGCGGTAGGCTGCGCAGGCGGCGGATGAAGGCGTAGCCGTTCTCGTGCGGCATCTCGATGTCGGAGACGATCACGTCCGGGCGCCACGCGGCGAGCATCTCGATGGCCGGCGTCGCGCCCGTTGCGCGCCGGACCTCGGCCCCGGCGACCGCCAGGATCCCGTCGAACATCTCGAGCGTGTCGTGCTCGTCGTCGACGACCAGCACGCGCACACCGCCGAGCGAGGTGAGCGGCGGCGCCGCTCCGACCCGCCGGCTGGCCGGACGTGACTCGTCGTCGGCGGACGGGCGGACCAGCGGCAGCCGTGCCCGGAAGGTGGCGCCCTGATCCACGCCGGGACTCTCGGCGGTCACGGTTCCGCCGTGCAGCTCCACCAGGTGGCGCACCAGGGCCAGGCCGATGCCGAGGCCCCCCTGGGTGCGCGTGCTCGAGCTGTCGGCCTGGCGGAAGCGCTCGAACACGTGCGGCAGCAGGGCGGGCGCGATGCCCTGTCCGGTGTCGCTCACGGCGATCTCGACGCTGGCGTCCACCTGGCTCAGGCGCACGTCGACGCGCCCACCCTTGGGCGTGAACTTGATGGCGTTGGACAGGAGATTCCACACCACCTGCTGCAGGCGATCGGGGTCGCCCCACACCGGCCCGGCCCGCGGGTCGAGCGTGGCGACCAGGGCCAGATCCTTGCTCGCCGCGGCGGGGCGCATGGCCTCGATCGCCGCCTCCACCACGGTGATCGGGTCCATGATCCGGACTTCGAGACGCAGCTTGCCACTCACGATCCGGGAGATGTCGAGCAGGTCCTCGATCAGCTGGCTCTGCGCGCGCGCGTTCCGCTCGATGGCCTCGAGCGCGCGCGCGGAGGTCGCTGGGTCGAGGCGCGCGGTCCGCAGGGTCACCGCCCAGCCCAGCACGGCGTTGAGCGGCGTGCGCAGCTCATGGGAGAGCGTGGCGAGGAACTCGTCCTTCATGCGGTTGGCCGCCTCGGCTTCCTCGCGCGCACGCTGCTCGCGGGCGAGCAGCCTCACGTTGCGGATCGCGATGGCCGCGTGATCGGCCAGCTCGGTCAGGATCGCCTCGTCGTGGTCGGTGAAGGGGCGGACGGTGCGATTGTCCACGTACAGAAGTCCCTCGATCCGCTCGTCGATGGTGATCGGCACGACCATGACCGTGACGATGCGCTCGGTGTTGACGATCTCCCGATAGCCGGCGTCGTCGGCAAACGCCGGCTCCTGGCTCAGGTCGTCGCTCCGAAACGGCTTGCCGGTGTCGAGCACGCGTCCGCCCGCGCCCCGTCCCATCTCGACCGTCAGCCGGTCACCGCTGTGCAACCGCACGCCGGCGCGGACGCGGAATACCATGTCACCGGTGTCGGGCTCACGCAACGCAATGGCAAAGAGGTCGCTGCGACACAACTCGCGCGCGCCCTCGGCCACGGTTTGCAGAATCGTGTCGAGGTCCAGCGAGGCGGCAATGGAACGGGCCAGCGAGGCCAGGAGTGCGGCCCGTCGCTCGGCCGGCACGCGCTCGGGGAGATCGGGCATCGAACTGAGGATAGCGCGCGCCCGCGCGGCGGGCCACTCGAGCACACGACAGCAGGGAAATCTTTTTCACACGTTCGGGCGGGCGCCGGAGGCCGGCTTGACACCCTGGTCGCGGGGGTGATACGAACGCCGGACATGGCCTTCGAACCGACCTCGATCAAGGCGCTGACGTTCGACGTGTTCGGCACCGTCGTGGACTGGCGAAGCAGCATCATCCGGGAGGGTGAAGCGGTGGGCCAGGCCCACAAGCTCTCGGTGGACTGGGGGAAGTTCGCCGACGCCTGGCGCGGGCTTTACCAGCCCATGATGGATCGCGTGCGCACTGGGGAGCTGCCGTGGACGCGGCTGGACGATTTGCACCGCATGGCGCTCGACCGCCTGCTGAAGGATTTCGCCATCATGGGTCTGAGCGAGGCCCAGATCGACGACCTCAACCGTGCGTGGCATCGTCTCGATCCGTGGCCGGACGTCGTGGCCGGCCTCACGCGGCTGAGGCGCAAGTACATCCTCGCCACGCTGTCGAACGGCAACGTCGCCCTCATCGTCAACATGGCGAGGCGGGCCGGCCTGCCGTGGGACGCGGTGCTGGGCGCCGAGGTGGCACGGCACTACAAGCCGCAGCGCGAGGCGTACCTGACCACCGCCGACCTGCTGGGTCTGCGTCCCGAGCAATGCCTGATGGTGGCGGCGCACAACGGCGATCTGGCCAAGGCCTCGGAGGCTGGGTTGCGGACCGCCTTCGTCCCGCGCCCCAAGGAGCACGGGCCCCATCAGACGAAGGACGTGAGGCCGGCCCAGGCGTGGGACGTCGTGGCCGACAGCTTCCTGGATCTGGCGACGCGCCTCGGCTGCTGACGGGTCGCGTAGAATTCCCCATGGACGCCTACCGGGCCGTGGTGGACAAGCGTGATCAGCGGGCCTTCCTGCCGAAGCCCATTTCCGAGGCCGCGCTTCGCCGCATTCTGCAAGCCGCGCGCATGACGGGCAGCTCCAAGAACAGCGAGCCCAACCGCTTCATCGTCATCCAGGATCGCGAGCGGCTCGCAGCGGTAGCCGCGCTGGGCGCACAGGCGCGCTGGGTGGCCAGGGCCGCAGTGGTCGTCGTCATCGCGCAGACCGTGCGGCACGAGTACGACGCCGGCCGGTGCGCCCAGAACATGATGATCGTCGCGTGGGGCGAGGGGATCGGCTCCTGCCCGGCCCACGTGCCGGAGCGCGAGCTGGGCGTGCTGCTGGGTGTGCCGGCCGACCTCCAGCTGAATCGACTGATCGCCTTCGGGTACATCGATCCCGAGCGAGCGGCGCCGCCGCGCAGCGTGGCTCGCCGCCGACTCCCCATCGACGAGCTCACGCATCACGAAAGCTGGTGACCCAATGACCACGACCGAAACCGCCGCTGGCCCCACCCCCGCTCTGCTCGACGCCATCAACGCCGCGTTCAACAGCCGCGATGTCGACCGCATCATGGAGTTCTTCGCCGATGACTGCACGTTCCTGATGGCGCGCGGTCCCGAGCCGGACGGCCGCCGCGTGCACGGCAAGGCGGCGGTGCGCCGCGTACTGGCCGATCGCTTCAAGGTCATCCGCGACATGCGCTGGGATCATGTCGACCAGATCATCGCCGGCTCGCGCGCCGTCACCGTGTGGATGGTGACCGGCAAGGGCGACGACGGCGAGCACCTCAACTACCGCGGGTGCGATCTCTACGAGTTCCGCGGGGACAAGATCCTGAACAAAGACACGTACTGGAAGCGGGTCGAGCAGGCGGATCGTCTCTAGTGGAGCTCGTGGCATCCGGCGCCGCCGCTGCCGCCGGGCGACGGGCCCGAGGGCCTCGGGCGCGCCATCACGGCTCGCCGATCGCCGTAACTCGCTCCGGGCCCGACTCGCTTCGAGCCCCCCATCCCCCAGAGGGGGTTGGGTCGCGGTTAGTTGAATCGTCGGCGGCTCGCTCGTCGGGCCCTGCGCTCGAACGGCGACTACGGCTCGCCGTGATGGCGCGCCCGAGGCCCTCGGGCCCGTCACCCGGCGGCAGCGCCACCGGACACCACGAGGTCACTCTTGGCTGAGCGGCCGGTCGCGAAGAAAGTTCCGACCTTCGTAGAGCTGCATGGTGATCGGATTCAGGACGAGTACGCCTGGCTTCGTGACAAGGACAGTGCGGAGGTGACGGCGTATCTGGAGGCGGAGAACGCGTACGCGGATGCGGTCATGAAGCCGACCGTCGAGTTCCAGGAAGCGCTCTACAAAGAGATGCTGGCGCGGATCAAGGAGGATGATCAGAGCGTTCCGTATGTCTTCGGGGGGTGGCTGTACTACTCGCGGACGGAGACGGGCAAGCAGTACTCGATCCAGTGTCGCAAGCGCGCCGCCGAGGCGCCCGAAGAGATCACGCTGGACCTCAACGCGCTGGCCGAGGGCCACGCCTTCCTGGCGCTCGGCGCGTACGCGGTCAGCGACGACGGGCGGTGGCTGGCCTACAGCGTCGACTACACCGGGTTTCGCGAGTACACGCTGTTCGTGAAGGATCTCGTGTCGGGCGAGCTACGGTCCGAGCGGATCGAGAAGGTGTCGTCGGTGGCCTGGGCGGCCGACTCGGCCACGATCTTCTACGTGCTCGAGGACCCGGCCAAGCGACCGTACCGTCTGTTTCGCCATCGGCTGGACGCGCCCGTGGCCGAGGACGCGCTGCTCTACGAGGAGAGCGACGAGCTGTTTCGCCTCGGCGTGTGGCGCTCGCGCAGCCGGAGCCTGCTGTTCGCCGCCAGCGGCAGCTTCACCGCCACGGAATATCGCTATCTGTCGGCCGGCGAGCCGACCGGCACGTGGAATCTCTTGCTCGCGCGGCAGAAGGACCACGAGTACTCGGTGGATCACGGGGCCGGGCCGGCGGGCGGCGTGTTCTACATCCGCACCAACGCCGATGGGCGGCGCAACTTCCGTCTGGTGGCGGCGCCGGTGGCCGACCCGGGCCCCGAGCGCTGGCAGGAGCTGATCGCCCATCGCGACGACGTCATGCTCGAGGACATCGACGTCTTCGCCGCCCACTACGTCGTCCACGAGCGGGCCGACGGCCTGATCCGGCTGCGGGTCACCGAGCTGACCACCGGCAACTCACACCACGTCGAGTTCCCCGAGCCGACCTACGAGCTGTCGGGCGACGTCAACGCGGAGTTCGCCCTGCACGCCTATCGCTTCCGCTACCAATCCTTCATCACGCCGGCATCGGTGTACGACTACGACGTGGCGGGACGCAAGCTGATGCTGTTGAAGCAGACGCCGGTCCTGGGCGGCTACGATCCGACGCGCTACCGCTCGGAGCGCATCCACGCGATCGCGGGGGACGGCGCCCGCGTGCCCATCTCGCTCGTCTCGCCGGTGGGGGAGCCGCGCGACGGCTCGAGCCCGCTCTTCCTGACCGGTTACGGCGCCTACGGCATCCCGTACCCGGTCACCTTCTCGTCGAGCCGGCTGAGCCTGCTCGAGCGCGGCGTGACGGTGGCCATCGCCCACATCCGCGGTGGTGGCGAGCTCGGCAAGCGCTGGCATGACGACGGGCGGATGCTGAACAAGCGCAACACGTTCACCGATTTCATCGCCGCCGCCGACGCGCTCGTGGCCCGCGGCTACGCCGCGCGCGACCGGCTGGTGATCGAGGGCGGCAGCGCGGGCGGCCTGCTCATGGGCGCGGTGCTGAACCTGCGACCCGACGTCGCCCGCGCCGCGCTGCTCCGGGTGCCGTTCGTGGACGTCATCAACACGATGCTCGACGAGTCCCTGCCGCTCACCGTCGGCGAGTTCGAGGAGTGGGGCAACCCCAAGATCCGCGAGCACTACGACTGCATGAAGACCTACTGCCCCTACACGAACCTCGGCCCGCGCGCCTACCCACGGATCCTCGTGCGCACGTCGATCAACGACAGCCAGGTCATGTACTGGGAGCCGGCCAAGTGGATCGCGAAGCTGCGCGCCGTGGGACGGCCCGTGGTACCGCCGCTGTTCAAGATCAACATGGCGGCCGGCCACGGCGGCTCGTCCGGCCGTTACGATGCGCTGCGCGAGCTGGCCCTCGACTACACCTGGGTGCTCGGCGTGCTCGGCCTCGGGCCCGCCGGCGCCGGGTCCCGATCGGGAGGAGCGGACTCATGAAGATCGCCAGGGTGGAGCATCTCCACGCCGATGCCGGCCAGCGCAATTTCGATTTCCTGAAGCTCACCACCGACGACGGCCTGGTGGGCTGGAGCGAGTACAACGAGTCGTTCGGTGGCCTCGGCGTCTCCGCGGTGATCGACGGGCTGGCGCCGCTCATCATCGGCCGTGACGCCCGCGCCTGGGAGACAATCGTCACCCAGCTCTACGCGGTCCGGCGGCAGGCCTCCGGCGGCGTGATCCAGCAGGCCATCGGCGCCATCGAGAATGCGCTGCTCGACGTGAAGGCCAAGGCGCTCGGCGTGCCGGTCTACGAGCTGCTCGGCGGTCCGCAGCGCGATCGCATCCGCCTCTACTGGTCGCACTGCGGGACGTATCGCCTGCAGTGGTCCAAGGAGATGCAGATCCCGGCGCTGCGTACCCTCCAGGACTGCGTGAACATGGGCAAGGAGGTCGTGAGCCGCGGCTTCACGGCCCTCAAGACCAACGTCTTCGTGCTGGGGGCCGATGCGTATCTGCACTCCCCGGGCTTCGCGCGGCGGGGCCCCGGCTTTCCCGAGCTGAACGCCGACCGCCACGTGCTCAACGCGGTCCGCGATCAGCTGGCGGCCTTTCGCGAGGGCACCGGCCCCGACGTCGACATCCTGGTGGATCTGAACTTCAACTTCAAGACGGAGGGGTTTCTCAAGATCGCGCGGGCCATCGAGCCCTTCGACATCTTCTGGATCGAGATCGACACGCGCGACGCGAAGGCCCTGCACTACATCCGCTCGCGCACGACGATTCCGGTCGCCTCCTGCGAGTGCCTGTTCGGCCGTCGCGACTACCGGCCGTATTTCGAGAACCAGTCGGTGGACGTGGCCATCATCGACACGCCGTGGAACGGCGTGGCCGAGTCGGCCAAGATCGCGGCGATGGCCGACGCTTACGAGGTCAACGTGGCGCCGCACAACTTCTACGGCCACCTGGCCACGCTGATGAACGCGCATTTCTGCGCGGTGGTGCCGAATCTCCGCATCATGGAAATCGACCCCGACGTCGTGCCCTGGTACGACGAGCTGGTCACCAATCCGCCCGAGATCAAGGACGGCCACCTGATTCTCTCTTCGCGCCCCGGCTGGGGCACCGAGGTGAACGAGGCGGCCGTGCGCGCCCACCCGCCCAGGAAACGGTGACGCCGGCCGACTCCGGCGCCCGGGCCCGGCTCGCCGCGGCCTTCGCCCGCCAGGAGCGGCGCGGGCTCATGCTGGCGGCCGGTGCTCGGTCGGTCGCCGTGCTGGTGATCGTCGTCTGGGTCGCGCTGACGAATCCCGAGCGGGGCCTGGCCCACGCGTGGGTGCTCGGGACAGCGCTACTGTTCGCCGTGACCGGTATCGTCCAGTTCTGGCTGTATCTGCGCGATCTCGCACCGGCGCTGGCGCCGTATATTTTCGTTCTCGTCGACTCGCTGGTGCTGGCCGCGGTGTTCGTGGTCCCCAATCCGTTCGCCCCCGCCCCGCTGCCCCCGGCAATACCGCTACGCTACGGCAACTTCGTGTTCTTCTTCCTCCTGCTGATGCAGATGGCGTTCTCGTTTCGCCCGCGCCTGCTGCTGTGGGCAGGGCTGTGCGGTGCGGTGGCGTGGACACTGGGGTTCATGTGGGTGGTGACCCGCCCGGGCGTCACGACCGGTACCGCTCCCGGTGTCGATCTTCCGAGCGTGACCACGTACCTCGATCCGAACTTCGTCTCAGTGCTGAAGTACGAGAGCGAGATCATCGCATTCCTGGTCGTGGCGGCGGGGCTCGCGCTGCTGGTGCGGCGCTCGCGCATCCTAGTGGCCGAGCGGGCCGAGGCCGAGCGGGAGCGCTCCAACCTGGCCCGGTACTTCTCGCCCAAGGTCGTGGACGTCCTGGCCGAGCGCGACGAGCCGCTCGGTCGCGTGCGTCGGCAGGCCGTCGGCGTCCTGTTCGCCGACCTGGTGGGCTTCACCACGCTGGCCGAGGACATGACGCCCGAAGAGGTGATGGCGATGTTGCGGGCCTTCCACGGCCGCATGGAGGACGAGGTCTTCCGCCACGGCGGCTGTCTGGAGAAGTTCATCGGCGACGCGCTGCTGGCGACCTTCGGCGTCCCCGACGTGGGCTCGCGCGACGCCACCGACACGCTGGCCTGCGCGCGCGGGATGCTGGCCGCACTGGCCGGGTGGAACCGCGAGCGCGCCGGGCAGGGGTTGCCGCCGCTGCGCATGGGGATCGGCCTGCACTACGGCCAGGTCGTGCTCGGCGACATCGGCAGCGAGCGCAGCATGGCCTTCGCCACCGTCGGCGACACCGTCAACGTCACCAGCCGCCTGCAGACGCTGACGCGGGACCTCGACGCCGTCATCGTGGCCAGCACCGAGCTGGTCGAGGCGGTGGAGCGAGAGGCTGTAGAGCAAGCGCTGCTGGGCGGGCTGACAGGACGCGGGCCGCAGGTGCTACGAGGACGCGACACACCGATCGATATCTGGGCCGGCTAGCGGACGTCACCCGGAACTCGTTGGCAGGGCGGGCGGGGCACGTTGGGCCGCGGCCGCGCCAGCATGGCTCGCCTGTCGCCGTAGCTCGCTACGGGCCCGGCTCGCTCGCCCCCCATCCCCCAGGGGCTTGGGCTCCGGCTGTCGAATCGTTGGCGACTCGCTCGCCGGTCCCTTCGCTCACAACGGCGACGACGGCTTGCCATGATGGCGCGGCCGCGGCCCACGTGCCCCGCAGCAGTCGATCAAGTCGATCGACGGGGGCGACAGAGCGACTTGAGCGACTTTCAGCTACGCTTCGCGCGCGTTCGCTTGCGCTTCAATCGCACGCCGACGCCGCGCACGCGGGCGTCGCAGGTTGGGCAGTAATAGACGAGCTTCACCGGGTGGCCGCACTCGTCGTTCACCAGCCGATGATGACGGTGGAGGTGGCTGGTGCCCCACTGAGCCAGCGCGCCGACGACGGGACCGAGCTCGCGGCCCTTGTCGCTCAGATGGTACTCGGCCCGCGGCGGCCGCTCGGAGTAGAGCCGCCGGGTGATCAATCCGTGCTCCTCCATCGCCTTGAGTCGGTCGGAGAGCAGGTTGGGCGCGATGCCGTCGAGCGAGGTCTGCAGATCCTGAAAGCGTGCCGGGCCCCGGAGCAGGTCCCGCACGATGAGCAGCGTCCAGCGCTCGCCGAGGATTTCCAGCGACTTGGCGACCGGGCACGCCTGACCGTACTGGCGGAGCATGGCCTCAGCCTACCATCGCCGGCGGCGGCCGGTAAGAGTCAGTATATAATTTTATAGTGACTGGGAATCCCGGCCGGCCGCCCCGCCGTCTCAAGGGCCACGGGAGGGACCGATGACCACCATGCTCGAGCGCACCCGGATGATCCTGCGCGGCGAGGCGCCACCGCCTCCCATCGCCACCCTGCTGGGCTTCACCCTCACCGCCGTCGGCGAGGGCGAGGCGACGATCGAGCTGAAGGTCGACGAGCGGCTGGCCAATCCCATGGGCACCCTGCACGGCGGCGTGCTCGGCGACATCGCCGACGCGGCGATGGGCATGGCCTGGGCCAGCACGCTCGACGAGGGTGAGACGTTCACGACCCTCGAGCTCAAGATCAATTTCCTGAAGCCGGTGTGGTCCGGAACGCTGCAGGCGCGGGGGCGGGTGGTCAAAGGCGGGCGCACCGTCGGCCTGGTGGAGTGCGATGTGCTGGACGCACAGGACCGGCTTGTCGCGCGGGCGTCGTCGACCTGCATGACGCTGCGAGGCGCGCAGGCCAAGGGCCGCTAGGTGGCGACGACCGAAGTCGCCGGGCGAACGATCGTCGCCGCACGCCGCCCGGCCGGCGTGCTGACACAGCAGCTGCTGGACGGTCCCATCGTTCCGACCTTGCTGCGGCTGGCGGCCCCCAACGTCGTGGTCATCGCGGTCCAGGCGGTGGTCAGCGCCGCCGAGGCGATGTACGTGGGCTGGCTGGGCGCCGAGGCGCTGGCCGGCGTCGCCCTCGTGTTCCCGCTGATCATGCTGATGCAGACCATGTCGGCCGGCGGCATGGGCGGCGGCGTGGCCTCCGCCGTCGCGCGCGCGGTGGGCGCCGGTCGCCGCCCCGAAGCCGAAGCGCTGGCGTGGCACGCGGGTGTCATCGCGCTCGTCATGGGCGCGGTGTTCACGCTCGGCTTTCTCTGGGGTGGCCCGGCCCTGTACGCCGCCATGGGAGGCACCGGAAATGTCCTGACCGTGGCCGTCGCGTATTCGCGCATCGTGTTCAGCGGCGCGATCGCGTTCTGGCTGTTCAACCTGCTGGCCGCGGTCGTGCGCGGGACCGGCAACATGCGGCTGCCGGCGCTCGTCGTCCTGGGCGGCGCCGTCATCACGCTGACCGTGTCGCCCGCGTTGATCCTCGGCTGGGGACCGTTCCCCCGCCTGGGCGTGGCCGGCGCCGCCTGGGCGATGGTGGCCTACTACGGGCTCGGCACTCTCGTGCTGCTGGCTCATCTCGCGTCCGGGCGTGGGCTCGTCCGTCTGTCGCTCGATCGGCTGCGGCTTCGCACCCGATTGTTCTGGGACATCCTCCGCGTCGGCGCGCCCGGTGCGCTCAACACCATTCAGACGAACCTGACGGTCGTGATGCTCACCGGCCTGGTGGGGCCTTTCGGGAGCCTCGCGCTCGCCGGCTACGGTGTCGGAGCGCGACTCGAGTATCTGCAGATTCCGCTGGTCTTCGGTCTCGGCTCGGCGCTGGTCACCATGGTCGGCACCAACATCGGTGCCGGACAGCACGCCCGCGCGCGCCGCATCATGTGGTCCGGGGCGGCCGTCGCGACCGTGCTGACCGGGAGCATCGGGCTGATCGCGGCGCTGGCTCCCGACCTGTGGCTGGGCCTCTTCAGCCAGGATCCCGACGTCCTGGCGGCGGGGCGGACCTATCTCCGCATCGTCGGGCCGGCCTACGGCTTCTTCGGGCTTGGCCTCTCGCTCTACTTCGCCTCGCAGGGTCTGGGGCGGCTCGGCTGGCCCCTGATCGCGGGATTTGCGCGGTTGTCGGTCGCCACGGTCGGAGGCTGGATCGTCGTGCACCGGTTCGGCGGCGAGCTGCCCGGCCTTTTTGCGATCATCACGCTGGCCCTGGTCGTGTTCGGGACCACGGTGGCCGTCGCGCTGTGGAGGAGATCGTCCTGAGCACCTCGCGGCAACAGAGCTTTACAATCGGCACACACGCCCTTCACACCGCCAGCTCATCCTCCTGAGTAAGCCGAGGCCGGCCAACCGGCCCGCAGGGAGGACGACATGTTGAGTCGACGCACGATCCTGGGTTCGCTCGCGGTGCTAGGCGTGGGGCTAATCACGAGCGTGGTGGCGTTCGCGCACGGAGGAGGCGGCCCCGCCATGATGAAGCGCATGGTGTCGGCCGCGATCGACGAGGCCCTGGAGCCGGCGAAGCTGACGCCCGATCAACGGGCCAAGATCTACGCAACGCGCGATCGCGCGTTTGCCACCATACAGGCGCAGCACCAGACTCGCCGAGTGCGCATGGAGCAAGTGCTGGTCATCTTCGAGGCCGACACCATCGATCCCGCCCAGCTCGCGGCGCTGGCGGCGCAGCGTGAGGCGGAGCACCGGCAGATCACCGACGCGATCACCCAGTCCATCACGGAGGTCCATGACGTCCTGACGCCGGTGCAGCGCCGGGCCGTGGCCGACTGGCTGCGCACTCACCGACCGGGCGGCGACGGCGGGTAATCGAGGAGCAGGGACGCTCCGAGCGTGTTGGGCGGTGTGGGGGGCCATATCGGGGCCCCCCACGTTAATCTAGACCCCATGGCCGGTCGCCGTCAGGCTGTGCTCCTCGTCGAGGACGACGCCCGCCTGGGCGCCATGGTCGCCGAGTATCTCGCCCAGCACGAGCTCGACGTCACCGTCGCCGGTGACGGTGAGCGTGGCCTCGCGGCGCTGCGCCGCGGCCGCTTCGACATCGTCCTGCTCGATGTCATGCTGCCCGGCGTCGATGGCCTGGAGGTCTGCCGGCGGATTCGCGCCGCGCCCGAGTGGGCGGGGCTGCCGGTGCTGATGCTCACCGCCCGTGGCGAGGACGTGGACAAGATCATCGGGCTCGAGCTCGGTGCTGACGACTACCTGGCCAAGCCCTTCAACCCGCGCGAGCTGCTGGCGCGCATCCGCGCCGTGGTCCGCCGCGGGACGCCCGCGCCGTCGGCGGCGCACCGTGTCGCAGGCGGGCTGGTGATCGACTTCGACACCCGTGAGGCGACCGTGAGCGGGCGCCGCGTTGTGCTCACGCACCACGAGTTCGAATTGCTGGCCACGCTGGCTCGGGCCAACGGCCGCGTGCTCTCGCGCGAGCAGCTCATGGACGCGCTCGGGGGCGAGGAGCACGACGCCTTCGATCGCTCCATCGACGTGCACATCTCCAAGCTCCGCGCCAAGCTGGAGCGAGACCCGCGCGCCCCGCGCTTCATCAAGACGGTCCGGGGCGTGGGGTACGCGCTCGTCCGCCCCGGCTCCGCTCGATGAGACTGCACTCGCGCGTCTATCTCCACTCGATCCTCGTGCTCGTGGTCGTCGGCGCCGCCACGAGCCTCGTCTTCGCGATGGTCAACCGCACCGGCCCCATGCGCGAGATGGGCGAGCGGATCGCACGCCACACGGCCCGTGTCGCTGCCGAGCATCGCGCGGATCCCGCCACGCTCACCCGGCGGCTGGAGCGCTTGCACGCCGATCTCGATCTCGACGTCACGGTGCGCGATCTCGACGGCCGCGTGCTCGCCGCCGCCGGCATGGCGCTGCCGCAACCGCCCGACGACGCCCTGGCGGCGGCGCGGAAAGGCGACGTGGTCGCGCGCCCGCGTCCGATGCCGTACGCCCTGGCGCCGATGCGCGATACGAGCTCGGGTGCGATCGTCGGGACGGTGGAGGTGTCGTCGCACCGCCGATTCGGACCCCCGGCCCTGGCGCGCCCGCTGCTCTTCGTGGTGTTCGTGCTGGTCGGCGCCGCCCTCGTCACGCGTCCGCTGGCGCGGCGCCTGTCCCGACCGCTGGAGCGCTTGACCGAGGCCGCCCGCCGGCTCGGCGGCGGTGATCTCGCGGCCCGAGCGCCGGCGCTGCTGTCACGCCGCTGGTGGCGGGGCGGCCACGCGGCCAGCGACGAGATGGTCGATCTGACCCGCGCGTTCAACGAGATGGCCGAGCGGGTCGAGCGACTGGTCAGCGGCCAGAAGGAGCTGCTGGCCAACGTCTCCCATGAGCTGCGCTCGCCCCTGGCGCGCATCCGGATGGCGCTGGCGTTGCTTCCGCGTGATGCGACCCGGGACGCGCGGCTGGGTGACGTCGAGCGCGACCTGACCGAGCTCGAGCGCCTCATCGAGGACGTGCTCGCGATGGCCCGGCTGGATGTTTCCGGCTTTCCGGCGCGGCTCGGTGAGGTCGACGTGCGGACCATGCTGTCGGAGCTCGCCGAGCGGGCCCGCCACGACCCTCTCGTCGCCGTCACGGCGGCCCGTGTGACGGAGGGCCCGCCGCTGCGGGTCATCGCCGACGAGGCGCTCCTGCGGCGCGCTCTCTGGAATCTCCTGGAGAACGCCGCCAAGTACGGAGCGGCTCCGGTCGTCCTGGGCGGGGAGGTCGATGCCTATGGGGTGCGTCTGAGCGTCACGGATAGCGGCCCCGGCATCCCCGCGGCGTCCCGCCAGCGCGTCTTCGAGCCTTTCTACCGGTTGGACGCCGCGCGCACACCGGGCGAAGCAGGGCCCGCCGGCTTCGGCCTCGGACTCACGTTCGCGCGACGGGTGGCCGAAGTCCACGGCGGAAGCATCTCCGTGGGGCCGGCGTCGACCGCGGAGGGCGTGGAGCGTGGGTGCCGCGTGGTCATCACGCTGCCCGTGCGGTAGCATCAGGCCCATGCCATCCCCGGACCTGCTCGAAGCGCTCGAGATCGAGAGTGCGCCGTCGCCCACTGGCGCCGTGATCTGGCTGCACGGCCTCGGCGCGGACGGCTACGACTTCGTGGACATCGTCCCGATGCTGGGCCTCAAGGCGATCCCGACCCGCTTCGTGTTCCCGCACGCGCCGATGCGTCCGGTCACGATCAATGGCGGCGCGGTGATGCGGGCGTGGTACGACGTGCGCGGTGATGCGGGCGTGCGGCGTGAGGACGAGGCGGGGGTCCGAGAGTCGCAGCAGCAGATCGAGGCGCTGATTGCGCGGGAGAAGACGCGCGGCGTTCCGGCTGGGCGCATCGTGCTGGCCGGGTTCTCGCAGGGGGGCGCGATGGCCCTCCAGACGAGCCTCCGTCACCCCGAGCGCCTCGCCGGCATCATGGCGCTGTCGTGCTTCCTGCCGCTGACCGACAAGGTGGCCGCCGAGGCGGCCCCGGCCAATCGGGACGTGCCGATCTTCATGGCCCACGGGACGAACGATCCGCTCATCCCGCTGGCGCGCGCCCGGCACGCGTACGACCTGCTGACCTCGCTCGGCTATTGCATCGAGTGGCACGAGTACCCGATTCCCCACTCGGTGAGTCCCGCCGAGATCCGCGACATCAGCGCGTGGCTACAGCGGATTTTGGCCTGACGACCCAGCCAATGGGTCACTTGACGATGCGGGTCGGGGCTTGGCACAGTGCTGTCCTATGAAAGTCGAACACGCCAGCGTCTGCCCCCTCGATTGCCCCGACACCTGCAGCCTCACCGTGACCGTGGACGACAGCCGCATCGTCGGCATCCGCGGCTCGCGGGCCAACCCGTACACCGATGGGGTCATCTGCGCCAAGGTGCCCAAGGCGTACCCGGAGTTCGTTCACGGCGACCGCCGGCTGCGCACGCCGCTCAAGCGGGTGGGAGCCAAGGGCGAGGCGCGCTTCGAGCGCATCTCTTGGGACGAGGCGCTCGACACCATCTACGCGCGTACGAGTGCGGTTATTGCCGAGTACGGACCGCAGGCGGTCATGCCCCTGAACTATGGCGGACCGCATGGCCTGCTGGCCGCCGGCTCGATGGACCTGCGTTTCTTCCATCGCATGGGAGCCAGCCTGCTCGACCGCAAGCCGCTGTGCGGCGGCATCCGCACCGAGGCGTGGGTCGGAACCTACGGTACGGTGACCGGCATCAAGCCCGAGCAGATCGAGGCCTCGCGGCTGATCGTGGCGTGGGGCAACAACGTCACGTGGTCGAACCTGCACATCACGCCGCTGATCAACAAGGCGCGGCGCGCGGGTGGCAAGCTGGTGGTGGTCGATCCGCGCCGCACCAAGATCGCCGAGCAAGCCGATCTGCACCTGGCCCTGCGCCCCGGCACCGACGTGGTGCTGGCGTGGGCCGTCGCCGCCGACCTCGAGCGTCGCGGGGCGCTGGACCGCGCGTTCATCGAGCGGTGGGTGAGCGGCTTCGAGGAGTTCATGGCGCTCGCGCGGCCGTGGACGATCGAGCGGGCGGCCGAGACGTGCGGGCTGGCGGTGGCCGACGTCGCGCGCTTCGCCGAGTGGTACGCCACGATCTCGCCGGCCTCCATCACCGTGGGCAACGGGCTCGAGCGCAACCGCAACGGCGGCAGCGGCATCCGGGCGGTGTTCGCGCTGCCCGCGCTGGCCGGCAAGTTCGGTCCGGTCGGCGGTGGCCTCATCAACGGCGCGTCGTTCGCGTTCCCCAAGACGCCGCAGAAGCTGGCCCGGCCCGACCTGGTGCCGCCGGGCACCCGGACCATCAACATCGTGGACGTCGGCCGCCACCTCACCGAGCCGACGCTGAAGCCGCCGCTCAAGGCCCTGTTCATCTACAACCACAACGCGGTCGTGGTGCACCCGGACCAGAACCGGATGCGGCGTGGGCTGAGCCGCGAGGACCTGTTCTCGGTGGGCATCGAGGTCGCGATGACCGACACGATGCTCTACTGCGACGTCGTGCTGCCGGCCTGCACGCACTTCGAGCATCACGACATCTTCGCCGCGTATGGCCAGCACTGGCTGCAGCGCGCCGAGCCGGTGATTCCGCCGCAGGGCGAGGCGCTGTCCAACATGGAGATCTTCCGGCGCCTGGCCGCGCGCTTCGGCTACACCGAGCCGTGCTTCAAGGCCACTGACCACGAGCTGATCGACGACGCGATCGATCCGACCGACGTGAGGCTTGGGGGCGTGCGCGCCAGCCAGTTGCCGACCGACAAGGCCCTGGCCATGACCGTCGAGGGGGGCGACGCGGTGCTCTTCACCAACGTGTTCCCGAAGACGGAGTCGGGCAAGGTGGAGCTGGCCTCGCCGTACCTCGAGAAGAAGTACGGCGCGCGGCTGCCTTCGTACCGGGCGCTGGAGTCGACCTATCCGCTGACGCTCATCTCGCCGGCCTCCGACCAGCGCATCACCTCGACGTTCGGCGGTACCACCTCCAACGCGGGGATCCCGCCGCTGGAGATGCACCCAGACGATGCTCGCGCGCGGAATCTCCAGAACGGGCAGTCCGTCCGCGTGTGGAACGAGCTCGGCGAGGTACGGCTGCCACTCCGGATCACCAACGACGTGCCTCGCGGGGTGGTGTCCTCCCTCAAGGGCGCGTGGTTCACGACGACCAACAATCTCCAAACCGTCTCAGCGCTGGCCCCCGCGACCCACGCGGACATCTGCGAGGGTGCCTGCTACAACGACGCGCGAGTGGACGTAGCGCTCGCCAACTGATCAGGAGCGATCTTTCATGACGCCACCACCGGTGGATCCCAACGCCGTCCTCATGACCGGCGAGAACTCGTTCATCCGTCTGAGCCACGACGGTGGCAAGACGCTGGCCACCCGCGCCAGCCACTGGCGGGTGCTGTGGTGCCCGGCCGGCTCCGGCCACACGCTGTTCGTGCAGTCGGACCTGACCGACAACAAGCCGCGCGTCTACGGCGACAACCCCGCCGTCGCGCGCTGGCTGCAGACCTCGATCGAGTCGCTCCTCTTCCCGACCTTCGCCGACACGAACCTGCCGGTGATCGCCGCCACCTTCGGACGTCAGGGCGACGCCCACTCTTCCGCCGTCGAGACGGTGGACTCAGCGACCGACCACATCCGCCTCACGTGGTGGGACACCATCGAGCCCTTCGTGCTGACGATGGCGCCCGGAACCAACAACCGCCCGATCGGCGTGTTCAGCACCTTCTTCCCGGCGCGGTCCGCGCAGCTCGAGCTGAACGGGCGCTTCGCCACGGGCAAGGTGTGGGCCGAGATGCGCGGCGACCGGCAGGCTTCGAGCGCCACGCTGGCCTGGTCGGAGACCTGGGTCAAGCCGCGGGGCTGACCACCGCGTCCGGTGAAGCTGGCCGGCGCGATCTTCGACCTGGACGGCACGCTGGCCGACACGCTCCCGGCCTGCTATGCCGCGTTCCGCGCCGCTTGCGAGGGCCTCGATGGACCTACCTACACCAACGAGGAGATTCGCGGGCTGTTCGGTCCGAGCGAAGAAGGCATGCTCCAGCGGGCAATGCCGGAGCGCTGGGAAGCAGGTCTGACAATCCTGCTCGCGGAATATCAGCGTCACCTGAACCTGTGCTCCGGCGTGTTCCCGTCGGTCACGACCGCGCTGCAGCTGCTGCGGGAGCGCCGCACCCCCCTGGCGCTGGTCACGGGCAAAGGTCCGTTCACCACGAAGATGTCGCTGACTCACTTCGGCCTCGACGGCGTATTCGACCCGGTGGAAGTCGGCTCGCCCCAGGGCGTGGTCAAGGCCGCCGCCATCGCTCGGGTCGTCGAGCGCTGGGGCGTGGCCGCGCGGGACGTGATCTACGTGGGCGACGCCGTCGCCGACATGGAGGCGGCGCGGCAGGCGGGTGTGATCCCGATCGCGGCCGCCTGGGCGCCGAGCGCGATCGTCGGCGAGCTCGCGGCCGCGAAGCCGCACGCCCTGTTCACCGACGCGGACGCCCTGCGGGCCTGGCTGGCGGAAGCCTGCCCGCCGTAGCCGGCTCGGTGGGCTGAGAGAGGACGGCCTCGTCGCAGGAGGGTATGATCGGCGCGTGACGGAAGAGCTCGATGTCCTGAAGTTGGTGGCCGCCCGACTCGACGCAGCGAATTTCCCCTACATGCTCACCGGATCGATGGCGGCCAACTACTACGCGGTTCCCCGGATGACGCGCGACATCGATCTTGTGGTCGAGCTTTCCGTCAGCGACACCGATCGCCTCTGCGCGCTCTTCGAGGATTTCTATCTCGATCCGGATGCGGTGCGCGCGGCGATCGCAGGCCGGACTTCGTTCAATGCCATCCACACCACCTCGGTCGTCAAAGTGGATTTCATGGTGCGCAAGGACAGCCAGTACCGGCACGAAGAGCTCCGGCGCCGACGCCGCGTGGCGCTCGACGAGACCACGATTTCTGTCGTGGCCCCCGAGGACCTCATCATCTCCAAGCTCGACTGGGCGCGTGACACGCGATCGCCCGTGCAACTCGCCGATGTCAGAAATCTGTTGGTCACGGTCCCCGACCTCGACGCGACTTACCTGGCCCGGTGGATCGCTCACCTCGGGCTCGACGCCCTCTATCGTGAGGTGACCCGATGAAGGACACGCCGCCCGCGATGGAAGCCCGATATCGCAAGCTGCTCATGCAGCGCTCGTGCGTCGAGCGACTGAAGATGGGGTGCTCGATGCTTGCGACCGCGCGAGCGCTGATCGTGGCGTCCGTGCGGGAGCGCGATCCGGAGATCTCCCCGGCGTCGCTCCGGCGGGCGCTGTTCCTGCGCCTCTACGGTGTCGACTTCGATCCGAAGGATCGGCAGAAAGTCCTGGCCCACCTCGATCGCGAGGCTTCGCCGCGCAACCGGACCTAGCCGAGGCGCGCCATAACCTCTTCGGCGAACGTCCGGAGGATCGACTCCCGCTCGATGAACCCCTGACCGGGGTTTTGCGGCAGGATGATGATCCGCGCGATCTCCGGCACGGTCATCACGCGGCGCACCTGCTCGCGGACTTCCTCGGGCGCGCCGGCCAGCGCCATCATGTCCACGAAGCGATCGGGCACCAGCTCGCGGTGACGCGAGGCGGCCGTCGCGTGCTGGTAGGAGTCGTAGGCCGCGCGGATCCGGTCCACCGCGGCCTCGTCCCCGGGCGCCAGCGCGACGGGCAGGGGATGCCGCATCGCCGATGCCACGCGGCCCCGCACGTGATCCCGCGCGAGCGTGCGGTTGCGATCGACGGCGGTCGGCGTCCACAGCACGATCTCGAGATCGCCGAGTCGGCCGCCGCGTCCGACCGCGCCGCGCTCGATGCACTGAAGACCAGCCTGTAGGATGGCGGGATCGACGCCCGCGTACATGATCGCGCCGTCGCCGAGGCGGCCGGCGGCCTCGAGCATGCGCGGTCCCGAGCCGGCCACGTAAATCGGAATCTTGCGCGGCCCGGGCAGCCAGGCGAGACGACTCGGGCCCCCGCCCTCGAGCGGCGCCGAGCCCCCGGCCACGAGACGCCGGATCGAGGTGACCATCGTCTCCAGCGTGGCGACGCGCGCGGCCCGCTGCACGCTCATCCCCATCGTCTCGGCGCTGCTGCCGCCGGTGCCGATGCCGAGCACGATGCGGCCCGGCGCCATCTCCTCCAGCGTCGCAATCGCGCTGGCCGTCACCGACCAGTGGCGCGTGTGCGGCACCGTCACACCCGGCCCGAGCTTGATCTTCGAGGTGGCCAGCGCGCACGCGGCCAGCGTGACCCACAGCTCGCGGCACACGAGGTGCGAGTCCGTGATCCAGACGGTGTCGAATCCGAGCGACTCGGCAAGCTGAGCCTGACGCGCGACGTCGGCCACTGGCTGGTTGTTGATGATCCCCACGTCGAATTTCACGCCCGAGCCCTGCTTATCGAGCTGCGTTGTGGTGAGTTCTTCGCGTCGCTGGTAGGCCACCCTCGAAGCACGCCCCGGCGAAGCCGGGGCGCCCTCGAGATGTATGGGGGGTGTGGGGGGCCATTTCGAGGCCCCCCACATTCAAACGTGAACCGGCTTGTACGTCGGGGTCCGCCACTCCGGGTGCTTGCGGTCGACTCCACGCACCAGGTCGATATAGGCCGACGAGATCCGCTTCGTCACCGGGCCCACCTCGCCGCTGCCGAGGTTGAAGCGGTCGATCGAGAGGATCGGCGTGATCTCGTAGCCGCTGCCGCAGAAGAACGCCTCCTCCGCCACGTAGAGCTCGGTCCGGTCGATGTCGCGCTCGACGACGTCCATGCCGAGCACCTCGGGGCAGACGTACTCGATCAACGTGGTGCGCGTGATCGACTCCAGGATGTCGCTGCTGGTCGTCGGGGTGACGATGCGGCCCTTGCGCACCATGAAGAAGGTGGCGCCGCTGCCCTCGGCCACCTTGCCGTGGCGGTTGAGCAGGATGGGCTGATCGTAGCCGTCGGCCTTCGACTGGAGAATCGCGAGCCGTCCATTCTGGTAGTTGGAGCCCGACTTCAGACGAATCGGGATGGCGTTGTCCGAGGTCCGCGTCCACGACGACACGTTGCACTTCAGCCCGTTGCCCTCCATGACCCGTGGCCGCTTGCGCGGGTTGATGTAGAGCCCGGTCTGCGTGGTGGCGTCGAGCCCCGGCGCGCCCACGTAGGCCACCATGTGCATGTGGATGTCCTCGCGCAGCTGGTTGCCGGAGATGACCGTACGCACTGCCTCGAACAGGTCGTCGTCCGAGTAGGGCACGTTGATGCGCATCATCTTCATCGACTCGCGCAGCCGCGTGAAGTGATCGGCGAGGCGGAAGCCGTACATCTCGCCGTCTTCGCTCAGGTACGCGCGTAGCCCTTCGAAGACGTTGGTGGCGTAAAAGACCGCCGCGCTATTGACCGGCAGCACCGCCTGCTCCTGAGGGACCAACCGGCCGTTCATCCAGATATTGAAGGTCGCCATGCCCTTCTCCTCGGTTCGTAGTGAGCCTGTCCGGCCGTCACACAAGGCCGACGGGCTGACAGTAGACGAGGCTCGCGCGGGAGTCAAATCCCCCCGGTAGGCCCGCAGAATTGAACGGTTATACGGCGGTTGAAACTGCGTGCGCTGATTGTGCGCTGATTGGAACGGCCCCGAGGCCCTCCAGCACCGCGGTGGCCCCAACCACGTAGTCGGGCGCGAACCGGGCGTAGGACCGCTCGGTGGTCCGGACTGAGGAGTGCCGCAGGATCTTCTGCAGGCGCACCATGTCGCCCGTGCGCTGAGCGTAGAGGCTGGCGAAGGTCGCCCGGAGGGTGTGGACCACCACTTTGGCCGCGGGGTCATCGGTCGCCAGCCCGGCGCGCTTGACGGCCTGGCCGAAAGCCTCATCGATGTCTCGAATCCCGCCCCAGACCTTTCCCGTGGCCTCCAGCCCGCCCGCGTCAGACCGGAGTGGGCAAGGACTTCGTATACGTCGCTGTTCAGCGGCACGAACCGGGGCTTCTTCGACTTGGTGGTCCGGCCCTCAAGCGTGATGGTCCCGCGGCTCAGGTCGATCTCTCCCACCGCAACATGAGCGCTTCCCAGCCGCCTCATGCAGGGGGCCCACGGCGCCCCCGCCGGTTACTTCTCGGCAGCGAGCGTCTGTCGTGCGTAGCTCCACGCGAGCAGGAACCGTCGCACCGGAGGAGGCAGGCTCTCTGCCGGAACGAGCGGATCGCGGAACACCATGAGTCTGGCCAGCGGAGGAAACTCTCGCAAATGGTCGCGAGCCCAGTGCTCGAGCGTCTGGCCACGGAGCAGATCCATCATCGCGACATGAAACGCATCGTCGTCTGCTGAGGCGTGAGTGAGAAACTCGGTGAGTGCGGTGCGGATGATCTGATCGGCTCGACCGTCCGGAGTTTTCACCGGGGAAACACTCGCCCTGGATACACGGCCGGGATGATGCGCGTCGGGCCGCCAGACAGTCAAGCGTGCAAAGCTTTCGTGGAAAATTCGCCGACACCATCACGCCGAGGGTGGAAGTCACAGATTCCGCTCCGCATGCTGCAGCGCATCCCACCCCGCCCGCTGAACAGCACGCCACACTGTAGGCTCCCACGCCGAGCCGCCCAGGATTGAGTGGGCGAGGCGGGTGACGTAGAAGGTGGCGCGCCAGTGACCGTCACCGTACTGGCGCAGGTCGAGATCGTACCCGGTGCGATGCAGGCCGACCGCCAGCAAGCCGACGCCGTGCCAGTTGTCGAGCCACAGGTGGACTAGGGCCAGCTCGGGCGCTTCGGCCTGGACGAGCACGGCTGCGAGCGCGCCCGCAGGCGGCTGACGGCGGGCGTCAGTTCCACCAGCCCTCTCGCGCGAGCCGGCTCCGCATCGCGAGCGCCCGGGCCAGTACCGTCTTGGCGGTTGGCCACGTGGCCTCATCGAAGGTCGTCGCGCGGATCGATCTGATCAGCAGGGCCAAGCGAACCCACGGCAGCAGGTACGGGAGCTGGTTCGCTCGATGACTCGATCCGCCCGCGCCAGCAGCGGCGGCGAGATCGTGAGGCCGGGAGCCATCGAATCAAGCGCGGATCGCATGGCTGACGCCGATCAATCGTCGCTATTCGACTTCTACGATCATCTCGATCTCAACCGGGATGTTGAAAGGGAGCTCAGACATACCGACGGCGGAGCGGGCATGCTTACCAATCGTCTCACCAAAGACTTCGACCATCAGGTCAGAAAACCCATTGATGACTTTGGGTTGGTCAGTGAAGCCTGGGGCCGAGTTCACCATCCCGAGCACTTTTACGATCCGTTTAACCTTGTCGAGACTTCCGAGTGCAGCACGGGTCGCAGCCAGTAGATTGAGGCCCGTTGCACGCGCCGCCTGATACCCTTGGTCGAGTGTAAGTTCTTTACCTACCTTTCCGCGGGGATCGTTCGGCCCCGGACCCGCACCGGAGAGAAAAAGAAGATTGCCGACGCGCACGGCGGGCACGTAGTTTGCGACAGGCGAGGCTGCCGCCGGAAGCTTGATGTTCTTTTGCTTGAGGTTTTCTTCGGCGGTGCCGACGTTTTGCGCCCAGACGTTCCCCGGTACGACGAGGGTCACCATCAGCACCGCCATCAATGTTTTCATTGCTGCCCTCCTAATCTCGCGGACCAGGCCCACTCATCTGCACGGATCTTCTTCGACCTGCCGCGTGCCGTCAAATGAGGTACGTCGTCGCCCGGTCGGCGCCTCATCAACGCTGGCGAGCGGCGGCACGAGCGCGCGGCAGGTCGTCAGTCACTAAGGTTCGGCGGTCCATCATTCGATCACCTGATCCGCCCGCGCCAGCAGTGACGGCGGGATCGTGAGGCCGAGCGCCTTGGCGGTCTTGAGGTTGATGACCAGCTCGAACCTCGTGGGCTGCTCGACGGGCAGGTCGCCGGGCTTCGTACCCTTGAGAATCTTGTCCACGTAGGTAGCGGCGCGCCGAAAATTATCAGCAATGTTCGCTCCATACGACATAAGGCCCCCGGCATCCACACTCTCCCTGGATGGGAATACCGTCGGCAGCCGGTTCTTTGCCGCGAGGTCCACGAGGCGTCTGCACTCATTGAGGAACATGGTGCTTGGCAGCACAGTCAGAGCACTCGCGCGCGCCTTGGTCAATTCCGAGAAGGCCCTGTCGAAATCGTCCGGCCCTCGCGCCTCAACGAATAGAAGCCGCATCCCCAGCGCGCGTGCCGCGACTTCTGCTCCTTCAGCATGTCCCTGTCCGTGCGTTCGCCGAGTTGACCGGGCGGCCAGAGGACAGCGACCCCATTTGACCCCCGGAACGGCCTGCTTGAGCTGTTCCAGACACTTGCCGATTAGCTCCGGGTTGACGCTGGCTAACCCCGACGTACGTGGCGCCGGACGCAGCGCCGGAAGCGCGCGTAGGGTGACCATGCTCCAGACGAACCATGAGGTGGCGCGCTCAAGCGCGTCATGCCGTTGAGCTTCGGTTCGAGGTTCAGCCGAGTCTTGTCTTCGATACTATGCGGAGTTGAGTTCCGAGCAGCTGCCATGCGCTGAGATGAGCCGTAAAATCCGATTCGAGTTCCGATAGAATCCCTGTTCGTCGAAGATGGCGACCTCACCATCGATGAAGGGTGCGGGGCGCGAGGCTGGCGGGGATCTCACCAAGACGGTGGGTCGAGTATGACCTCGTCAGCCGCGTATCAGGTACGCGCCGGGAAGTACTCGGTACTGCAGTTCTCCGCAGGGGCCGGGTGGTGGCTATTGACCTCGAGGGCGATCAGAGAACGCGAATCGAGGCCGGCAAGCTCGCCGACCTGATCGTCGTACGCGAGAATCCGCTCGACGACATCGACAACGTCCGAGCGCTGGCGATGGTGTTCAAAGGGTGGTCGGCTGGTGGCCGACCACCGTGGCGGTGCCGACTCCCACTAGAGCACCGCAGATATTTGGTCACCTCTGGGATTTCGACCCCCCGGATTGCCGCTTGAACGTGGCGGTGACGGTGGTGTCCGTGCTGACGGTCAGGGTGCAGGACCCGGTGCCAGCGCAGGCTCCCTTCCAGCCGAAAAAGGAGGAGCCACTGGCCGGCTCGGCCGTGAGGGTCAATACGGTGCCGGACGTGACGGACTGCGAGCAGACGGCGGCGCCGCAGTTGATGTCGGCGGGAGTGCCGGTGACCGTTCTGCCTGTGACCGTGCCCGAGCCCGGACCAGACTTGGTGACCGAGAGCGTGACCGGCGTCTGAGTCGTCGTGACCGGCGTCAGAGTCGTGTTGAACGTGGCGTTCACCGTCGTCGCGGCGTTGACCGTGATGGCGCAGGAGCCGGTGCCCGAACAGGCGCCGCTCCAGCCGGCGAACGTGGAGCCAGCCGCGGGAGCCGCGGTGAGGGTCAGCGGCGTCCCGGCGGTGACGGACTCCGAGCAGTCGGCGCCACAGGTGATGCCGAGGCCGGTGACCATGCCCGAGCCGGAGCCATTCTTGGTGACCGAGAGCGTATAGGTCGCCGGCGTCGACCTGGTGCTGGAGTCGGTGCCGGAGCCGGTCACCGCGCGCGAGATGGTGTCGGTGCCCGCGACGAAGTTCACGTTGCCGGCGAAGGTGCCGCTGCTGGTCGGGCTAAACCGTACGGTCACCGTCTGGCTGGCGCCGGCGGCGAGCGAAAAGGATCCGCCCGTCTGGATGCTGTAGGGCGCGCCGATGCTCGCCGTGCCCGAGAGGCTGGTGGTGCTCGTGTTCTGGACCGTGAAGGTCCGGTCGACCGTCGTGCCGACCGCGACGCTGCCGAAACTCGTGCTGGTGGTGGGCGTGACGCTGAAGTCCGCCTTGGCGACGCCGCGCGCCTCGGCCGAGCATGTGCTTTCGTTCCCCGACGTGTCGACAGCGGTGATGCGCGCGACGTACTCGGTGTCCGCGGTGAGGGACGCGACGACTCTCGACAGGGTTTGTCCGTTCACCGGTGACGACGTCGGCGAGGCCACGGTGAAGAACGACGCGCTGGGACAGGCTGGGCTGGAGGTCCCCAGGTAGATGCGGTAGCTGCCGAGATCCGTCAGCTGCGTTCCGTCAGCATTCGTGGTGGGCGCCGCCCAGTCCAGCGTCAGCGATGCGGCGTCGACTCGCGCGGCTCCAGCCATGCCGCCGACCAGGATGAGTCCCACGACCCCGATCCACAAGCGCGACCTCGGAGCCATCCGCGCCCAAGAGTCGCTAGTGCAACACGGCATAGGCGATGGCCCCTTCCTTGCGCCGCCGTCACCGCAGCGCGGTGCGCGAAGCTTCCGCGCACCAATAGCCGTTCCTCCAAGGTCATTTGTTCACTGAATGAATCGCGGGCAGTGGTTGGCAAGCGAAGTGCCAGACGCGTAAATGCGCGTACAACAACGCGTAAGCCCGGCGCGATGTAAACAATGCGCACGCGAGGTGTCAGATTACGCGCCGCGACGGGTCAGAAGGATGACGCTGGCGCGCCCGCTTTCGGTTGGAAGGAGTAGTTGCTAACGCTGGTGATCGCGAAAGAGCCCGGCCAGCTCGGCCCGGCGGCTGTTCAGGAGGTTCGACATGAACGACCCTTCCGGATGCTTGACGAGTTCTCGGCCCAAGTCCTCCCGCTCCCGGCGCGGCGCCACCGGATCGCCGGTCGGACGCGTGACCGCCTGGGCGGTCGATTGGGCCCGATACACGGCCGCGCGCTCGTCTAGCAGTGCTTCGCGCTTCTTCTGCAAGTCGCGCCAGCTCGGGCGCCTTATTGGGTCGAGGGCCTGCCGCTCGGCGAGAGCCCAGCCCCCATCCCAGACTTTCTTTCCGAGAAGGACGCCCAATATCTGGACGGAGTTCTCCGGGCAAAGCCCCCCCGGTAGCAGCGCTTCGTACCACCGCGGACGCTTCTTCGGCCACCGCGGGTGGCAGACGTTGTAGATGCGCCACACGTCCGCCTCCTCGGCCGCCGCCATCGAACGGACACTCGGCATCAGGCGACTCCGTCGCGCGAACGCCAGCCCCACACCTCGGCCAGGTGCTCGATAACTCCTGGTGATTGTCGGCGCCGAGCCCTGCGACGATCTTGGTCAGCCCGAGCGCCTGGATGTCCGCCGCTGCGGGTCGGCCATCTCTTCGCCACGCTCCACCCAATAGCGCTCGCGCAGCACCGCCCCGGTCTGTGATCCGGTGCTCGCTCCATGCGTTGCATGCGTTGAAACCGCCGGACAGGTGGGGGCTCGTGAGAAACCGTGCGGGGCGACGTCCCATCCAACTATGTGGAAGAAGAAGCGGGGGCGCTCAACTGGCCGCCCCGCTTACCCCGACACTCGGGAGTCAAATCCGCCCGGCCTCGCGTCGGCTCCGCCGGGCAGACTGCCCGGCCCCGTTCGAGACCCCGCCTTCTACGTGACTGATTTCATGGGCTTCTGTCGTGGCATTGCGGTTGCCTTAGCCCCGGTCGGCGACTTCAACGAGAGTGGCGTTCACCGCGACGGCCTGCAACAGGGAGCCTGGCGATGACGAAGGCGGGTTGGGCGCTGGTTACCGCAACGGTCGTGTGCCTGGGACTTCTGTCGGGCGTGCTGGGGACGAGCGCGGTCGCGCCACCGCGTTCTGTCCAGTCCACGGCGTCGGCGGTCGCCGCGACGCCGTGGACGCTTCACATCGCGGCGGTCGATCGCGCCCTGGCGGCCGGCGATCTCACCGCGGCGGCCACCGCGTCGAAGGAAGCCTATCGCGCCGCGCTGGCCAGCCGCCGCTGGGAAGGACTACTCGAAGCCGCCGACGCACATCTTCGCGTCGCCGACGCCGCTGGTGCGCCCCGGGCCGGTGCCCCGCGCGCCCGCGAGCTCTATCTGTCCGCCCTCTTCCGCGCTCGGGACGCCCGCTCCGTCGACGGCGCAGTCCGCACCGCCCAGGCCTTCGACCGCCTCGGCGATCGCGAAGCCGCCGCCCACGCCATGCGCGTCGCCCAGAGGTTGCAGGAACCCTGAGTCGATCATCGGCCGCTCAGCGGCCGATGATCGAGCGGCGGGAGCGGACGAAGTCGACGACCACGTACTCGCCGAGCTTGTCAGCGGCGGAGAAGAATGCGCGGCCGCGGTTGATCTTGGCCATCTTCTCGACGAATCCCATCAGCCAGGAGTTCTGCTCGAGCATGAAGGTGTTGATCGTGATTCGCTCGCGCGTGCAGCGCTCAACTTCCTTGAGCGTTTCCTGGAACGTGCGCTCGGTCGGCGGGTAGTTGAAATCCGCCACGCCGCCCTCGAGGTGCGCGGTCGGCTCGCCGTCGGTCACCATCAAGATCTGCTTGTTGCCGCCCTTGTGACGGGCCAGGAGCTGGCGGGAGAGCGCGAAGCCGGCGTGCATGTTGGTGCCGATGTTCCACTCGCTCCACGACAGCGTCGGTAGCTGCTCGGCGGTGAACTTGCGCGCGTACAGCGAGAAGCCCACGATGTAGAGCGCGTCGCGCGGGAACTGGCCGCGGATCAGCGCGGAGAGCGCGAGCGCCACCTTCTTGGCCGGCAGGAAGTACCCGTTGTTGAGCATGGAGCGGCTCATGTCGAGCATGACGACGGTGGCCGCCTGGGTGCGGAGCTCGGTGCGATAGACCTCGAAGTCGTTCGGAGCGAGGCGGATCGGGGTGCCCGGTCCGGTACGCTCGAGGGCGTTCATCACCGTTTCCTTGAGGTCCAGCAGGAACGGATCGCCGAACTCGTAGGCCTTGGTCTCGTCGGTCTGGTCCCCGCCGGCGCCGCGACGCTGGATGGCGTGGCCACCGATGCGATCGCGCTTGAGCACGGCGAAGACGTCGCGCAGGGCCTGGTCGGCGATCTTGCGGATGGCCCGCGCGGTCAGCGACAGCTCGTCGCCCTCCCGGTGCAGGTAGCCGGCTTCCTCCAGCCGCTTCGTCATCTCCTGCAGACGCTGGAGATCCTCGGCCGCCTCCGGACCCAGCAGCTGCTCGACCTTCTGGGGATCGACCCCCTCGAGATCCTCCAGTGCGCGCACCCCGCGGATCTCCCGCTCCAGCTCGTCGAGCTGCTGCATCTCCTCCATGAGACGCATGGCCTCCTGCAGGGAGACCTCCTCGTCGCCCTGGAACGGGTAGCGCTGGGCCATCTCGTCGAGGGGTAGGAACTCGCTCAGGTTCATGGCCAGCTGGCGCATCTGCGCCTCCAGCCGCTCGTCCTGGAGCATGAGCGAGCGCATCATCTCGTCCAGCTGCTTGCGCTGCTCGGGCGACAGGCTCTGCATGAGCGACTGCATGGCCGCCATCTGCCGACCCATCTGCTCGATGAGCTGGTCGAGGTTCTCCACGCCGGGGAAGCGGTCGCCCCACTTCTCCTTGAAGGCGTCGAAGTCCGGCTCCTCACCCTCGGCCTTCTGCCGGAGCATGCGGTTGAGATCCTGCATCATCTCGCGCATGGCCTTGAGGTCTTGCGGCGTCAGCCCTTGCAGCGCCTGCTGCATGGCGCCGAACATGGGCTGCATCATCTGCTGGCGCAGCGAGTTCAGCAGCTCCTCGAACTTGCGCTTGGCTTCGGGATCGACGAAGTCGTACTTCTGCAGCTCACGCAGCTGGCCGGCCGGATCGGGCGGCAGCGCGTCCAGCTTCTGCTCGCGCCCGGTGCGCTCCTGGCCCTCCGGCATGCGCTGCTTCACGCCCTCGCGCTCGGTCTTGATGACGTCCTCGAGCTTCTTCTTGATGTCCTCCATGCTGGAGCCGAGGTCGTAGCGCTGCATGCGCTCTTGCTTCTGGCGGCGCAGCTTCTCCAGGAGATCCTTCAGGCCGGGCATCCGGCCGCCTTCGGGCTTGCGGGCGCCCTGCTGCATGAGTCGCCGCATGGCGCGCCACGGATCGCCGTCGTGTAGCAGGTCGTCGGCCATCGCCGCCATCAGGTCGTCGGCGTCGAGGTCGATCTTCTGCGTGCCGTCCCAGCGCGAGTATCGGTTGAGCGGCATGGCTTAGACCCGGTAGCGGTAGCGGCCCGCCTGGACGTCTTTGTTGAGCTTCTTCGTGAGGTGCAGCCCCTCGAGCACGAACTCCACCGCCGCGGCCACGCCGGCCGGCTCGGTGGCGCCGAGCTTGGCGGCGGCCGCCCGCAGCGCCGGCATCTGGGCCACCTGCTTGATGTACTCCTCGGACGGCATGCTGTCGGCCGTCTGCACGGCCAGACCGCCCTCGAAGCCCTTCACCACCTCCGCCAGCTCCGCGCCGCCGAACGAGCGGTTGAAGACGTTCAGCACCGCCTTCTGCACGAGGCGGGTGAGGATCTTCTCCTCCCCGCCTTCGCCGGCGGTCTCCATCTCGATCTTGCCGCCGGTCGAGGGCGCCAGCGCGCCGAGGTCGCTCACGCGCGGCACCGCCACGCCCTCGTCGAGCCGGATGGCCCGCTTGAGCGCGCTGGACAGGAGGTTCTCGTAGTTGGCGATCGACACCCGCACCGACACGCCCGAGCGCTGGCTGATGTCGGAGGAGGCGCGGGCCAGGTGGGTCAGCTCGGCCACCACCTGCTTCATGTACTCCGGGGTGATCGACCGGATGCCGTCCACGGGGAACGAGGTGCGCTCGGCCTCCATGATGGCGATCTCGTCGGCCAGCTTCTTGGGATAGTGCGTGCGCACCTGCGAGCCGAAGCGGTCCTTGAGCGGCGTGATGATCCGCCCGCGGTTGGTGTAGTCCTCGGGGTTGGCGCTGGCCACCACGTAGAGGTCGAGGGGCAGCCGGACCTTGTAGCCGCGGATCTGGACGTCGCGCTCCTCCATGATGTTGAGGAGGCCGACCTGGATCCGCTCGGCCAGATCGGGCAGCTCGTTGATCGCGAAGATGCCGCGATGCGTGCGCGGCAGCAGCCCGTAGTGGATCGTCAGCTCATCGGAGAGGTAGCGGCCCTCGGCCACCTTGATGGGATCGACCTCGCCGATGAGATCGGCAATCGTGATGTCCGGCGTGGCCAGCTTCTCGCCGTAGCGGCGATCGCGGGCCACCCACACCACGCCGGCGGCCTCGCCCTCCTTGGCCACCAGCTGGCGGCAGGCCTGGCAGATCGGCGCGAGCGGATCGTCGTTGATCTCGCAGCCGGCCAGCGCCGGCAGCTCCTCGTCGAGGAGCACGATCAGCATGCGCGCGATGCGCGTCTTGGCCTGGCCGCGCTCACCGAGGAAGATCAGATCCTGCCCACTGAGGACCGCGTTCTCGATCTGGGGGACGACCGTATCGTCGTAGCCGACGATGCCGGGCAGGAACGCCTCCCCGCGCTTGAGCCGTGCGATGAGGTTGTCGCGCATCTCCTGCTTGACCGACCGACGCTTCCACCCGCTGTCACGCAGCTCCCGGACGTTACGTGGTTTCGCCATGTTCCTCGCACTATGCGGTGGTCGGCATACTCTGTCAACCGACGAAGCGGCTCGCGTTCCCAGCCGGCGCACATGTGTCGGTCGGGACGCGCGGGTATCTGTAAGATGGAGGCCAGGGAGGGCCACGCCATGTTCGGGAAGAGCAAGAAGACGCTGATGCCCACGCCGGAACAGGCGCTACCGGGCCGCCGAGAGCCGATGCCGGTGCCCGAGCGCCACCATGTCAGCGGTAACCGCATCGTGCCGCCGTTCCCCGAGGGGAGCGAACTGGCCCTGTTCGGGCTCGGCTGCTTCTGGGGTGCGGAGAAGGCGTTCTGGAAGATCCCCGGCGTGTACTCCACGTCGGTCGGCTACGCCGGCGGTCACACCCCCAACGCGGACTACGAAGAGGTCTGCACCGGCCTCACCGGCCACAACGAGGTCGTGCGGGTGGTGTTCGACCCCAAGAAGATCGGCTACGCCGACCTGCTCCGCGTGTTCTGGGAGAGCCACGATCCCACGCAGGGCATGCGCCAGGGCAACGACGTCGGGACCCAGTATCGCTCCGGCATCTACGTTCATTCGCCCGAGCAGCGGACGTTGGCCGAGGCCTCGCGCGACGCGTACCAGCGCATGCTGACGAAGTCGGGCTACGGCGCCATCACCACGGAGATCGTCGACGCGCCGGAGTTCTACTACGCCGAGGACTATCATCAGCAGTACCTGGCCAAGAATCCGTGGGGGTACTGCGGCCTGGGCGGCACGGGCGTGGCGTGCCCGGTGGGGTTGGGCGAGACGGCAACGCGCTGAGGGCTACTCCTCGCGCGTGATCGCCCCGTGGTGGCGACGCGTGATTGCGATCCGGCCCGAGGAGCGAGACGACGCGGCCGCTGTGAGCGCGGTCCATACCGAAGTGTTCGGCCGGCCGGCCGAAGCCCGGATCGTCGAGCGGCTCCGGCAGGCGGCCGGATTCTATCTGGGGCTGGTCGCGACCGACGGCGGCCCGATCGTCGGCCACATTCTCTTCACGCCAGTCACGCTCCGCGGCGATCGATCGTCCGATCTCGTGCTGGCCCTCGCGCCGATGGCGGTGCGCCCGGCCTGGCAGCGTCGAGGCATCGGGGGGGCGCTGGTCCACGCGGGGCTCGAGGCGTGCCGGGACGCACGTCATGACGTGGTCATGGTCGTCGGCCACCCGAACTTCTACCCACGCTTCGGCTTCGTCCCCGCGGCCCCGCTCGGCCTGAGCTCCGAACCCGCGATGCCCGCCGAGGCGTTCATGGTGGCCGAGCTCACGCCGGGAGCCCTGCGCGGTCGCCGCGGCGTCGTCGTCTACGGCAGCGACTTCAACTAGCTATGCGGCGATCATCAGCCGCAGATCGTCGCACAGCATCGCGTAGAGGCGCGCCTGCTCGGCGTCGCCTTCACCACGGAGAACCGCCGAGGGGTGGATCGTGGCGATGGTCTTGGGCGACCAGCGCGTCGAGAAGAACTGGCCGTGCTGACGGAGCAGGCGGAACTCCGGACCGATGATCACGCGGGCCGCGGTGGCGCCGAGGACCCCGAGCACCTGCGGCCGGATGACTTCCAGCTCGGCCTCGAGCCACGGTCGGCACGCGGTGATCTCCGGCGCGCGAGGCGTCTCGTGGATGCGACGCTTGCCGCGCTCGGTGAACTTGAAGTGCTTCACGGCGTTCGTGACGTACACGTGCTGGCGGTCCAGTCCGACCTCGACCAGCGCGCGGTCGAGCACCTCGCCGGCCGGACCGACGAAGGGCGCGCCCTTGCGATCTTCCTGATCGCCGGGCTGCTCGCCCACCAGCACGATGCGGGCGGTGGCCGGACCGCGGCCGAAGACCGTCTGGGTGGCGTGGCGGAAGAGATCGCAGCCCTGGCAGCGCACACTGGCCGCGCGGAGCTCGTCGAGCGTGGCGTTGGGGGGAATGAACGCGCCGGCGCCCGGGGCCTCGGCGGCTGGCGCCGCCGACGGACTCTCGAGGAGCGTCGCGGCGAGCGCGTTGAGGCGACGCACCTGCGGATCGCTCGAGTCGGCGAGCAGGTCGCGCCGCTCGTGCACCAGGCGCCAGAGGATCTCGTAGAGCAGCGCCCAGCGGGCCGGATCGGCCGCGGCGGCGGCCTGGCGCGCGAGGTCGAGAAACTGTCGCGGCACCCGCGCCCCCTCCGTGGCCGACGCGGGGGGCGGGGCGGCGGCGCCGGGCAGGGCCTCGCGCCACGTCACCTCGGCCGGCGGCACGGCCTCGTGCAGCAGCACCCGCGCCAGCGTCTGCCATGCTTCGAAGGTCGGCCCGACGTCGACCGTCCTCATCGCGGATGAATCAGACGCCGTTCGGTCCCTGGCCAGCCGGCCGGTCGTGGCGATGGAACTCGCCGGCCGGCGTGATGGCCAGACGGATCGACGGGCGATCACCGGTCGGCCGGATGTGGTGGTAGTGCCGGGCGGGCGCGAAGACGATGTCGCCGGCGCGCGCATGCACGATCTCCGTGCGGCCTTCGATCTGCCAGTCGATCTCGCCTTCGAGCACGACCCACCACTCGTCCGTCAGGTGATAGTGGCGATCGGTGTCGTGGCCGGGTGGCTGGCAGATGAGCGTGCCGGACATCTGCTCGTTGACGACGACCTTCTCCACCCAGGGGGCGGTGCCCTTACGGCGCTTGATATCCTCCACTCGCGCGTGCCACGTCTCGCCTCCGAGCAGCCCCACCGGCATCGTCGTCGCCATGCGATCCCTCTCCTTCGGCCTTCGTCCTATATATTGCACCCCGTTCGAGGCCGGCGAAAGGTGGGCACACCATGGCGGGTTGACGCGGGCCTGACACCCCGCTATAACCTGCGCACCTCGAAGGGGAGGGGCGTCCTGGACACCGTCCTGCAACTCGTGCTCAACGGCCTCGCGGTCGGCTGCATCTATGGCCTCGTGGCGCTTGGCTTCGTGCTGATCTACAAGGCGACCGAGCTCGTGAACTTCGCCCAGGGCGACTTCATGATGCTCGGCGCGTTCACCACCTACATGTTCGTGGTCTGGTACGGCGTCGGTTACTGGGCCGCCTTCGCCCTGGCGGTTGCCATCGTGGGACTGTTTGGCGCCGCGCTCGACTCGACCATCCTGCGACGCGTGCTGGGACAGCCCCAGTTCGCAGTGGTCATGCTGACCATCGGGCTGGGGGCGATCTTCCGCAGCTTCGCCTCGATCACCTGGGGCTCGGAGATCTACACGCTGCCCACGCCGTTCAGCGCCAAGGCCACGCGGGTGGGTGGCGTCACCGTCAGCCACGAGTACGTCTCGATCATCGTCGGCACGGTGGTGCTGTGCGCGGTGCTGTTCGTCTTCTTCCGGCGCACCCGGGTGGGCGTGGCCATGCAGGCGGCCTCGCAAAATCAGCTGGCCGCCTATTACATGGGGATCCCGGTCAAGCGGATGTTCTCGCTGATCTGGGCCATCTCGGCCGGCGTGGCGGCGATCGCCGGCGTGTTGCTGGCGCCGGTGTCGCTGATCGACATCAACCTCGGCTTCATCGGGCTCAAGGCCTTCGCCGCGGCCGTACTGGGCGGGTTCGGCTCGATCCCGGGCGCGCTGGTCGGCGGCATCACCATCGGGCTCATCGAATTGCTCTCCGGCGCCTACTTGCCGCACGGGTTCAAGGACGTGGCGGCCTACGTCGTCCTTCTGCTGGTCCTGGCGATCCGGCCCCAGGGCATGTTCGGCACCGTCGGCCGGAAGAAGGTCTGAGGCCGCGTGCGCTTCGTCTTCAAGACGACGTATGGTCAGGACCTCGGACTGTTCCGCGATGCCGTCCAGCGCAACTGGTACGTGGCGCTGCTGCTGGGCCTGATCCTGCTTCCCCGGCTCGTGCCGGCGTACCTCAACGACATCAGCCTGGTCTTCATCTACGGTCTCTGCGGGCTCTCGCTCATGGTCCTGGCCGGCTACACCGGCCTGGTCAGCTTGGGGCACGCGGCCTTCCTCGGCGTCGGCGCCTACGCGCACGTCTATTTCACCCAGACCCTCGGGCTGCCCTGGATCGTCAGCGTGGCGCTGGCGGCGGTGCTGACCGCGGCGGCCGGCGTCCTGGTCGGCTTGCCCGCGCTGCGCATGACCGGCGTCTATCTCACCATTGCGACCCTGGCCTTCGCCCTCATCATCCAGGAGGTCTTCGCCCGCTGGGAGCCCGTGACCGGCGGTCTCAAGGGTCGGGCGGTGGACAAGCCCGTCGTCTTCGGCTTCAAGATGGGCAGCGACGTGGCGTTCTACTTCCTGTGCCTGGTCTTTCTCGCCGGCGGGATCTGGCTGACCGCCAACCTGCTGCGCTCGCCCACCGGCCGCGCGTGGGTCGCGATCCGCGACAGCGAGATCGCCGCCCAATCGATGGGCGTCAATCTCGCCGTCTACAAGACCATGGCCTTCGCCTACTCGGCGGCACTGATGGGGCTGGGCGGCGCCCTCTTCGCGCACAGGATCGGGTTCCTGGCTCCTGACATCTTCAGCGTGCTGCTTTCGATCCAGTTCTTGCTGATGGTGGTGGTGGGCGGCCTCGGCAGCCTGCACGGCGCGCTGTTCGGCGCCGTCTTTGTCGCGCTGCTGCCGGTGGCCATCTCGCAGGCACGCGACACGGTGCCCGCCGGCCTGGGCCAGATCGCCGCGGTCTTCGGCAAGGGCGCGGGGGATGCGACCTTCGTCGCCGCCGACCGGTTCGTCAAGCAACCGGGGCTCGAGCCCGGGATCTTCGGACTCATTCTCGTGCTGTTCATCCTCTTCGAGCCGCTCGGCATCTACGGGCGCTGGCTGAAAATCAGGATCTTCTTCTCGACGTTTCCGCTCTACAAGCACGCCACCTTCCGGCGCCAGAAGACCTACATGCGCTCGGAGCGGCTGCGATGACGCTGCTGGCGGCCGAAGGGCTGCAGATCAACTTCGGCGGTATCAGGGCGCTGGACGGCGTGAGCTTCGACGTCGAGCCCGGGCAGGTGTTCACTATCATCGGCCCCAACGGCGCGGGCAAGACCACCATCTTCAACCTGATCTCGCGGATCTACGACTCGACCGCGGGCCGCCTCACCTTCGCTGGCGAGGACATCACATCGGTGCCGCCGCACGAGATCGCTCGGCGCGGCATCGCGCGCACGTTCCAGAACATCGAGCTGTTCGAGCACGCCACCGTGCTGCAGAACCTGTTGCTCGGCCGCCACGGCCACCGGCGCACCCGGTTCGTGGAGGAGCTGCTATTCCTGCCGCGAGTCCGCCAGCACGAGCTGGCCCATCGCGAGGCGGTGGAGAAGGTGATCGAGTTCCTGGATCTGCAGCCCCACCGCGACAGCCTGATCGCCAACCTCTCCTACGGCGCGCGCAAGGTGGTCGAGATGGCGCGGGCGTTGTGCACGGAGCCCAAGCTCCTGCTGCTCGACGAGCCGTCGTCCGGTCTCAGCGTGGAGGAGACCGAGGGCATGGCGTTCTGGATCCAGGACATCCGGAGCCTGCTCGGCATCACCGTGCTGATGGTCGAGCACAACATGAGCCTGGTGGGCACGGTGTCCGATCGCGTGCTGGCGCTGAACTACGGCCGGCCCATTGCGATCGGCACGGCCCGCGAGGTGCAGGAGCATCCCGACGTGATCAAGGCGTACCTCGGAGGCTGAGGGATGGCCGAGCCTCTTCTGGCGGTGACCAACCTCGAGACCTTCTATGGTCCCGTCATGGCCATCCGCGGCGTCAGCTTCGAGGTGCCTCGCGGCTCCATCGTCACCATCCTGGGCGCCAACGGCGCCGGCAAGACGACGATCCTCAAGACCGTGTCCGGGGTGATGGATCCGCAGAAGGGGACCGTGAGTTTCAATGGTCGCGAGATCCAGGGTCGGGATCCCGACCGGGTGGCGCGACTCGGCCTCAGCCACGTGCCGGAGGGCCGCGAGGTCTTTCCCTTCCTCACCGTGCGCGAGAACCTCGCGATGGGGGCCTACACCCGGTCCGACGCCGACGGCGTGGCCCGCGATATGGAGATGGTGTACGAATACTTCCCGGTCTTGAAATCCCGGGCCGAGCAACGCGCCGGGTCCCTGTCGGGCGGCGAGCAGCAGATGCTGTCGATCAGCCGGGCGCTCATGGCCCGCCCGGCCATGATGCTGCTGGACGAGCCCTCGCTCGGGCTGTCACCCCGGCTGGTCAAGGAGATCTTCGACATCATCGTGCGGATCAACCGGGAGCGGGGCGTGACGGTGCTCCTGGTCGAGCAGAACGCCCACATGGCGCTGACCATCGCCCAGTTCGGCTATGTCTTGGAAGTCGGGCGCATCGTGATGGAAGATACCTGCGCGCGCCTCTTGGAGAAGGAAGACATCAAGGAGTTCTATCTGGGCGTCAAGGAGGCCGGCGTCCGCGGGACGCGGCGCTGGAAGCGAAAGAAGATGTGGCGATGAGCCATCCCGACCGCATCTGGACCATCCACGGCCAGGACACCCTGCCCCGGCTGTTCCGCCACGTGGTCAAGGAGCGCGGCGATGCCGTCGCCATGCGGGAGAAGCACCTGGGCATCTGGCGGGCCATCACCTGGCGGGAGTACGGCGAGCGGGCCCGACACGTCGGCCTCGGCTTGGTCGCGCTGGGCCTGCAGCCCCGGGACGTGGTGTCGGTGATCTCCGACAACTGCCCGGAGTGGCTCTACACCGATCTCGGCACCATGTCGGTGGGCGGAGTGACCAACGGCATCTACACCACCGACTCGCCCCGGCAGGTCGAGTACATCCTGAACGACAGCGGCACCCGCTTCTTCTTCGCCGAGAACGAAGAGCAGCTCGACAAGATCCTGGAAGTCCGCGCCCGCTGCCCCCAGCTGGTGAAGATCTTCGTGTACGACATGGAGGGGCTGCACGACTTCCACGACGAGCAGGTGATGCCGTTCGTGGTGCTGCTGGAGCTCGGCGCCCGCTACGCGCGCGAGCATCCCGGCGCCCTCGACCCCCTGGTGGAGATCGCCCGGCCGCACGACCTGGCGATCCTGGTCTACACGTCGGGGACCACCGGCCCGCCCAAGGGCGCCATGCTCAGCCACCAGAACATCATCTTCCAGCTGGGCTACTCGGACTTCATCGCCGAGCCGCGCCCGGGGGATCAGCAGCTGTCGTTCCTGCCGCTGTCCCACGTCGCCGAGCGGACCTTCACGGTCTTCTTTCCGCTGCGCACCGGCGCCACCGTGAACTTCGCCGAGAGCATCGACACGGTACCGGAGAACATCCGGGAAGTCGGGCCGGCGGTGTTCTTCGCCGTGCCCCGCATCTGGGAGAAGTTCTACTCGGGCGTGGCGCTGCGCATGCGTGAAGCCACCCCGATCGGGAAGCTCGCCTACCGCTGGGCGATCGGCATCGGGACGCAGATGGCCGAGCGGCGCATCGCGGGCCGGACGCCGTCGCTGTTTCTCCGGCTGCTCTATCGGGTGGCCGATTTCTTCGTCCTCGACAACGTCAAGCGCTCGCTGGGGCTGCACCGCACGCGGGGCGCGGCCACCGGGGCGGCGCCCATCGCGCCCGAGCTGATCAAGTGGTACATGGCGCTGGGGATCGACATGCGCGAGGTCTACGGCCAGACGGAGAACTGCGGCCTCGCCACCGCCATGCCGCCCGGCCGGATCAAGCTCGGCACCGTGGGAGTGCGGCGGCCCGACACCGAGGTGGCACTCTCGCCGGCCGGCGAGATCTTGCTGAAGGGGCCGCACGTCTTCCTCGGCTACTACAAGAATCCCGACCGCACCGCCGAGACGGTGGTCGACGGCTGGCTGCGCACCGGCGACGTCGGGGAGATCGACGGTGACGGCTTCGTGCGGATCACCGACCGGATGAAGGACATCATCATCACGGCCGGCGGCAAGAACGTCACGCCGTCCGAGATCGAGAACCAGCTCAAGTTCTCGCCCTACATCACCGACGCGGTGGTGATCGGCGATCAGCGCAAGTTCCTCTCCTGCCTCATCATGCTCGATCCCGACACGGTGGCCCAGTTCGCCCAGGAGCGGAACGTGCCGTTCACCAACTTCGCGTCGCTGTGCCGGGCCCGAGAGATCCAGGACCTGATCTGGAGCGAGATCGAGCGGGTGAACAAGCAGGTGGCCCGGGTGGAGGGCATCAAGCGCTTCCACCTGATCGAGCAGATCCTCACCCCCGAGGACGAGGAGCTGACGCCAACCATGAAGCTGAAGCGGTCGTACGTGAACCGCAAGTACAAGGACGTCATCGACGGCATGTACGCCGGCGCGTGAGCCGGCGTGACCGATCCCGAAAGGAGCGAGCGATGAGGCAACGATTGGCAATCGGTCTGGTGGTGATGATGGTGGTGGCGGTGGTGGGCGTGGCCATGGCGCAAACGCGGGGCGTCAGTGCGACCGAGATCATCCTCGGCATGCACACCGACCTCTCGGGGCCGGCCGCGACTTACGGCGTGTCGTCCTCCAACGCGGTCAAGATGCGGTTCGACGAGGCCAACGAGAAGGGTGGCGTCCAGGGCCGTAAGATCAAGCTGATCGTGGAGGACACACAGTACCAGGTGCCGCGGGCGGTGCAGGCGGGCGCCAAGCTCATCAACCGGGACAACATCTTCGCCATGGTGGCGCCGCTCGGCACGCCGATGAACAACGCGCTCTTCAAGGACCAGTTCGAAGCGAACGTGCCCAACCTGTTCCCGCTCTCGGCGGCGCGCTCGATGTACGAGCCATTCAACAAGCTGAAGTTCTACGGTGCGGCCTCCTACGTCGACCAGGTGCGAGCCGGGATCAACTACTTCGTGACCAAGAAGGGTAAGAAGGCCGTGTGCGCCATGTATCAGGACACCGACTTCGGCAAGGAAGTGATGGACGGTATCCAGATGCAGGTCGAGAAGATGAAGATCAAGCTGGCCGAGACGACCACCCACAAGCCGACCGATCAGGACTTCACCGCCCAGATCACCCGGCTAAAGGCGGCCGGCTGCGACCTGGTCGTGCTCGGCACGATCGTGCGCGACTCGATCGTGCCGTACGCCACCGCGCGCAAGATCGGCTGGACCGACGTCGACTTCCTCGGCTCGGCGGCGACCTACGATCTCTTCGTCGCCGCGGCGCAGGGCGGCGTGACCGAAGGGCTCTACGCCATGGGCCTGACCGACATGCCCTATCGCGACACGCTGAGTCCGATGGCGCAGGCGTGGTTCGATCGCTACAAGGACAAGTACAAGGCCGAGCCCAACATCGGCGCGGTCTACGGCCACGTGGCCGCCGACCTCACGGTTACCGGGCTCGACAAGGCGGGCAAGGACCTCACCCTCGACAGCTTCGTGAAGGGCCTGGAGTCGATTCGCGGCTACCGCGACATCTTCAACGGCCCCGAGGCCAACTTCGGTCCCGACAAGCACCAGGGCGCGAACTCCTCGTTCCTCGCCGTGGTCAAGGGCGGACGCTGGGTCCGCGTGACCGAGCCGCTGTCGCATTGATTTACGTGGGGGGCCCCGAAATGGCCCCCCCACACCGCCCCGCGCTACGTGCCCCGGGAAACCCGGGGCGCTCCGCGAACGTGGCCCCCCCACCCCACGCTACGCGCTCCGGGAAACCCGGGGCGCGTAGCGAGCGGTGCCGGCAGAGCTAACTCCGGCAGAGCTAGCTGTAGTTGCTGATCATCGTGTTCTCGAGCGTGTAGCTCATGTAGGTCGTCGTCTTCGGCGGGGCCGTCGACTTCTTCGCATCGCCCCCGATCACTCGCGCCGCCTCGGCCCGGTCCACCACGGGCGCCGAGAGGTTGCCGACCTTCTTCGCCACTCGCTTCCGCTGCTGGCCTCGCCGCTTGTCCATCGCTCCCTCCTCGGGTTCGATCCACTGCTGCGATAGGCAAGTGCATCAGCTCTGCCAGAGCCGACAGCGCCCGAAACCTCACGCTTTCCTGTGCTTTCCCGTCGCACCGGGTACGCCCAGACTGCCCATCGGGCGCCCCCGGGCGGAAGCTTGCCCGATCGACTACGGCTCTGTCGCGGCTCAGCCGACGAGGGCGAACTGCACGATGGCCTTGGCCACCAGCTCCCCATGCTGGGTGACCTCGCCCTCCGCGACCGCCAGCCGCTTGCCCTTTCGCAGCACCCGGCCCTTGCCGACGAGCGGCGCGAGCCGCGCGCGCGAGAGGAGGTGGACGGTGACCGTGGCCGGCACCACGGGAGCGCCCACGGCTGTCGCCGCCGAGATCTCGGCCACGGTGGTGAGGACGGCGAAATGAATCACGTCGGGAGCGACCTGATGCTCCAAACGGGGATCGAGGATCAGCGTGCCCGGCTCGTCACCCGGGCGCAGGCCGAGAGTGGTGTTGAAGTCGTTGGCCACCAGCGCCTCCTTCTAGCTCGGAAAGAATCGCGCCGCCGTGAAGATTCAGGATTCCGTCCAGACCGGCCTGCGGGAACTTCTGCTTCATCGCGGCCACGAGCTCGCCCGCGTTGTGGGACGCGGCCAGGGCCGCCTCGAACTCGGTGAGATACGCCCGGTTGAAGGCGAGCACGTCCGGAGTGTCGGGCAGCTCCGGGCGGTTCTTGTGTCCGGCTACGACCGTGCGGGGATTCCGCTCCTGGATGAGGCGCAGCGTCTCTTGCCAGGCCTTGCGGGAATCCGCGTCGGTGGCGCGGAGCGAGAGGTGCACCTGATTGAACGCGATGTCGCCGACGATCGCGGCGGCCAGCGACGGAACCCAGACGACGTTGTTCCGCGGCCCCGGGCCCACGTCGCCCTGCAGACTGGCCATGACCTCCACGGCCTGACCGTCCACCGTGAACTGCGTGCCCGGCCACGCCTGCGGGATCTGGATGTCGCTTGGGATGGCTTCCGCGCCGAAGCGCGCGCGCATCTGGGCCACGGTGTTGGCCAGGCTGCCCTTGATGTACTCGATGTCGGAGGCGCTCGCGTAGACGGGCGTGCCGGGAAAGCGCTTGAGCAGCACGGAGGCGCCATAGAAGTGATCGAAGTGTGGATGCGTGATGAGAATGGCCTTGAGACGCCGGCCCTTCGCTGCGATCCGATCGGCGAGCTTTTCTGCATCGGCGATCCGGAACTGGGTATCGACGAGGATGGCCTCCTGGTCGCCGTAGATGAGGGTCGACGTCACGCCGAGACCCTGGCTGTCCGCGGTGTAGATATCGAGCACGAGCGGCGCGGATTCTGCGCGGGCCAGGCGGCCGCCGAAGGAGCCCGTGACCGCAAGCGCGCCCATGACAAGTCCGCCGAGAATCCCGAACGCAAGTCGATCGCGCCTGTTCGTCATGCGAGCACCTCTCCTGATTGAGCCGTCGACTCGACGTGAGCCCGGTTCTTTCACCGTGCAGTATCATTCCGGCGTGCGGCGCTCTCAATGTCTGATCGGCCTGTTTTCATGTCCGTTCGTTCGGCCGGGCGATGTTTGATGTACTCGCGGATGTTCTGGAGCAGGTCCGGCTCGCGGGAAC
>Ga0111538_10000310_pt1 | contig 63124 bp, 50 predicted proteins | sample SoiMethybrSBSTD1_FD_79669 | JGI IMG/M metagenome (GOLD analysis project Ga0111538, IMG submission 79669) | Bulk soil microbial communities from a Populus tree surrounding site in Tennessee, USA - Soil MetaG P. TD hybrid SBSTD1 (version 2)... | ecosystem: Environmental > Terrestrial > Soil >...
CACGAAGCTGGTCACGCTCGGCCACATCGGCGGGCAGGAGCTGTTCGACGCGTACAAGGTCTACTGCCAGGGTCTGATCGCCGGCGGCGTCGACTGCCTGAACATCGAGACGTGCCAGGATCTGCTGCAGGTCAAGCTCGCGATCCTCGCGGCGCGCGACGCGATGGCGGAGCTGGGGCGCGAGGTGCCGATCTTCTGCACGGTCACGATCGAGACGACGGGCACGATGCTGGTCGGCAGCGACATCGCCGCGGCCGTGACGACGCTCGAAGCGCTGCCCGTCGACGTCGTCGGGCTCAACTGCGCGACGGGGCCCGACCTGATGCAGGAGTCGGTGCGCCACCTCGGCAAGACGACGACGCGTTCGATCATGGTGATGCCGAACGCAGGTCTGCCGCGCAACGTGGGCGGCAAGGCAGTCTACGACCTCACGCCGGCCGAGCTCGCGCGCTTCCAGTCGCGGTTCGTCGACGAGTTCGGCGTCGCGGTCGTCGGTGGCTGTTGCGGCACGACACCCGAGCACGTCGCCGCGATGCGCACAGCTTTGGCGGGCAAGCGCCCGAAGCCGCGGCCCACCGACTACCAGCCGCAGCTCGCGTCGCTGTTCCACTCGGTACCGCTCGACCAGGACTCGGGCCCGCTGATCGTCGGCGAGCGCACGAATGCGAACGGCAGCAAGAAGTTCAAGGAGCTCATGCTCGGCGGCGACGTCGAGGGCATGCTGCAGATGGGCAAGGAGCAGGTGCACGAGGGCTCGCACGTGCTCGACGTGTGCACCGCGTATGTGGGCCGCGACGAAGCGGGCGACATGCTGAAGCTGCTGCGGCCGATGGTCCAGCAGGTCACGGCGCCGCTCATGATCGACAGCACGCAGATCGACGTCGTCGAGAAGGCGCTGCAGGCCGTGCCGGGCCGCGCGATCATCAACTCGATCAACCTCGAGGACGGCGAGGGCAAGGCCGACAAGCTCTGCGTGCTGGCGCGGCGCTACGGCGCGATGTTCGTCGCGTTGACGATCGACGAGGAGGGCATGGCGAAGACCGCCGACCGCAAGCTCGCGGTCGCGCAGCGCATCTACGACATCGTCGTGAACCGCCACGGCATGAAGCCGGGCGACCTGATCTTCGACCCGCTGACGTTCACGATCGGCTCGGGCGACGAAGCCTCGCGCGACGCGGGGGCGCAGACGCTGCTGGGCATCGAGTTGATCACGAAGCACATGCCCGGCGTGCGCACGATCCTCGGGCTCTCGAACATCAGCTTCGGGCTCGATCCGTATCCGCGCCAGATCCTGAACTCCGTGTATCTGGCCGAGGCGCGGAAACACGGGCTCAGCGCGGCGATCGTGCACGCCAGCAAGATCATCCCCACTCACAAGCTCGACGAGGAGGACAAGCAGGTCACGCTGGACCTGATCTACGACCGGCGTCGCGAGGGCTACGACCCGCTGTTCGCGTTCCTCGCGCGGTTCGCCGGCAAGAAGCGCATCGACACGGGCACTGGCGCCGACGAGTCCTCGCTGCCGGTCGAAGAACGCCTCAAGAAGCGCATCATCGACGGCAACAAGATCGGCATCAGCCGTCACCTCGACGAGGCGATGCTCAAGTACAAGCCGCTCGAGGTCATCAACGACATCCTGCTCGACGGCATGAAGGTCGTCGGCGAGCTGTTCGGCAGCGGCGAGATGCAGCTGCCGTTCGTGCTGCAGAGCGCCGAGGCGATGAAGGCCGCGGTCGCCTACCTGCAAGCGTTCATGGAGAAGGTCGAGGGCGAGACCAAGGGCACGCTCGTGATCGCGACCGTGCGCGGCGACGTGCACGACATCGGCAAGAACCTCGTCGACATCGTCGTCAGCAACAACGGCTACAGCGTCGTCAACCTAGGCATCAAGGTGCCGGTCGAACGCATCCTCGAGGCCGCGCGCGAGAAGAACGCCGACGCGATCGGCATGAGCGGCCTGCTCGTGAAGTCGACCGTCGTGATGAAGGAGAACCTCGAGCTGATGAGCCAGCGCGGCATCAAGACGCCCGTGATCTGCGGCGGCGCCGCGCTGAACCGCCACTACGTCGAAGACGACCTGCGCGCCGCGTACACGAGCGGCCCGGTCTACTACGGCGCCGACGCGTTCTCGGGGCTGCACATCATGGACGAGCTGACCGGGCGCGCCAAGGCGAAGACGCTCACGAAGGTCGCCGAGCCGAACAAACGCGTCGCGAACCCGCGGCGCATGACGCGCGCCGAGAAGGAGAAGCTGCTCGACCACGCGTTCGCCGAATACGCGGACAGCGGCGTGCCGCCTGCCGAAGTGATCCCGAAGCCGCCGTTCTGGGGACCGGGCGTGGTCGGACCGGCCGAGCTCGATCTCGGCACGGTGATGCAGTATGTGAACAAGAAGTCGCTGTTCCGGCTGCAGTGGCAGTATCGCCAGGGCAAACGCAGCGAAGCCGACTACACACGCTTCGTCGCCGAGTACGTCGAGCCGCGGCTCAAGGAATGGGTGGGGCGCATCGTCGCCGAGAAGATGCTCGAGCCGCGCGTCGTCTACGGCTACTGGCCGTGTTACAGCGAGCGCAACTCGCTCGTCGTCTGCGACTACACGAACCCGGCGCGCGAGATCTGCAGGTTCGACTTCCCGCGCCAGCCCGGCGGGCGCCGGCTGTGTCTCACGGACTTCTTCGCCAAGAAGGAACGCGGGGAGCTCGACGTGGTCGGGTTCTCGCTCGTGACGATGGGTGCCGTGGCGACGCGGCACAGCGAACGGCTGTTCAGCGAGAACCGCTACGACGAGTATCTGCACTTCCACGGGCTGTCCGTCGAAGGCGCCGAGGCGCTCGCCGAATACTGGCACAAGCGCATGCGGCAGCAGCTCGGCATCGCGCACCTCGACGCCGACCGCATCGACGATCTGTTCAAGCAGAAGTATCAGGGCAGCAGGTATTCGTTCGGCTACCCGGCCTGCCCGAATCTCGAGGACCAGACGAAGCTGCTCGAACTGCTCGAGGCGTCGCGCATCGGCGTCACGCTCAGCGAGGAGTTCCAGCTCGAACCCGAGCAGAGCACGTCGGCCGTCATCTGCCACCACCCTGCGGCGAAGTACTTCAACGTCTCGGTCGTGGGGCCGAGCCCGAGCCCCTGAGCCCTGGGGTTCGCCGCCTGGCTTGGCATACGTAGAGGTGGATGTTTCTGAGATTGGTGGTGCTGCGCTCCGGTCGGATGGCTCGATTGTGGTATGGGGAGTGTACGTTGGTCTCACGACAACTCCTTCGTTTCCACCGGCCCCGCCCCTTCCAACTGGCTTGCGTTACGAACAAGTCGCCGTCGGATATCACCATGTCCTGGCACTGCGTTCCGATGGTGTGATCATTGCCTGGGGCAACAACCAGGCTGGTCAGTGCAGCGTCCCGGCTCTGCCGCCGTGGGTGTCGGTTCGGCGCCTGCGGTGTGGTGCTGTGACCAGCTATGTGTCATGAGTTTTTCCACCACTTCCTGTGCTGGCGTGTTGTGCGCCCTCGGTGTGCTGCGCGCGCAGGAGCCCGTCCGGCTGCCTGCGCACCTCGGTTTCTTGCCTGGCGAAGCGGAGCCGGTGCTGATCACTTGGAACGGTGGTGCGTTCGAGCTGCATCCGGTGCCGCGGGCGGGCGCTCCGGGGCCGGCGAGCCTCGGCGGCGGTGAGTTCCGTGGCGGGAGCGTGGCCACGGACGCGCGGCTCGAGCCCGTGGGCACGAACGCTTGCTTGCTGGTGGCGCGCCGGCCGATGTCGGCAGGCTGCCATCTGCAGTTGGGCTTGCTGCGCCGGGTCGACGGTGTCTGGCGGCTCACGGCGGCCGCGGTGCTGAACAGCGTCATCGTCAGCCCACCGCACGGAGTGCCCCAAGCATTCGATGATAGCGCGCTGGTGGCGTGGGACGAGGCGACCAAGACGGCCACCGTCGTGGTGCAACTCGAGTTTTGTCCGCCTCCGGACCGCGCGGGCGAACAGCCGACGTGGGGCGCGCTCCACGAGTGCAAGGTCGTGCTTACGGAGGTCACGGGCTCGCCCATGCTCCCCGCAGAGGCTCCCGTGGCCCGGCTGGTCGCGGCCGGGACCGACGTGCGGACGCATCGCGACGGAAAGACTCGCCTGGTCACGACGCGGGCCATCGACGCCGAAGACAGCGTGAAGAATCGCGGCCGCCTAGACCGGCGGCTGCGAGCGTGGCTGCGGGAAGATAGCGGCTCGTGGCGACGCCTCGACGTGCCGCGGTTGCTTGTCGAGCAGAACTACAGTTTGCTGCGTCGCGCTGACGGCGAGATCGTCGTCGCGATGATCACGAAAAGCGGCGACCAGGACGTGCTGCGGACCGCGCGATGGTCCGCGGACTTGCCCGGACGCGGCTTCGTGGTTGAGGACGAAATGCTGACGACACCGCGCCCGATCGATCACGCAGTGGCGTGGCACGTCGCCGGACCGACGCCGAAGCCGTGGACAATCACGGATGACGGCCGCGCGAAGCGCGTGCAGTGACGCGGCCCGGACTAGACGACGAGGCCGCCCCCGATCGTGACGAGCGTGCAGGTGGCCTGGGCCGGTGGCACAGCCAAGCCTATCGTTCTGACAACGTGCTCGTTGCGTGGGGCAACCCGCCTTGCACTGGGCGAAGACTGCGAAGGCTGCGAGCGGGGGTTGCAGGAATCAGGACCGAGCAGGTAGCACGCGCAGACCCTCGCGTCGTGCGGCATCGGCCAAGCGGGCATCGAGCGTGACGAAGTCCAGGGTGTCCGTGCGCTCGCGTCCCGCGATCAAGGCCGCAGCGAGTTGCGCCGCATCGGCTGCGCGCAAGGGGTGAGCCGCCAACACACGCCGTGCTCGCGCCACGACTTCGCCGATGTCGATCATCGTGTTCCACGCGGACTCCAATTGGGCGAGTGACTCGGCAGCGGCAGCCCGCGGCGCTTCATCGAGATCGCCAGTGCGAGCCCTCCTCCACAGAGCACTCGCTACCTCGAGGCCAGTCAGCGCCCAGACAACCACATCACGATCCTCGGCGAAGAGCGTGCGCATCGCCGCCGTTTCCTCCTCCTGCAGGATCAATGGAACGATGGCCGAACTGTCCCAGAACCTCATCGATTCTCACCACGCTCGTCGAGCAAGGCCCGCACCACGCTCTTTCGCGCCCGCGGCAGTCTGCGACGCAGGAAGTTCGCGGGCAGTCGCCGCGTGGCGCGCTTCAGCGCGCCGTCGCGCTCGAGGCCGGCCAACCAAGCTTCGGCATCGTTCGTCGAGCTCGGCGGCTTGCACGGAATCAGGTCTGCCACCGGCTTGTCACGGTCGAACACCCGCACGGTGCCGCCGCGGCGCACGTAGGCGAGCAGGCGACTCAGGTTGTTCTTCAGCTCCGCAATCTTGGCGCTCTTCACGAGGCCAACTTAGCCATGTTCGCCGGCCATGCAAGACACTGATGCTTGTCGCCACCTTCACCGGCGCATGCCCCACCCTGCGCCCATTTCTCTTCTGCGCCAAGGGCTGGCAACGTGTCGATGGGCAGGGTCTGGCTGTGTCGTGTCCCGCACGCCACCTCGATTACCTCCACGGAGTAGTCGCGCGGTCCTGCTCGATGTCCCCACGCTGCGCTGGTCAGGGCCCAGCGCCGGCGATCAGAGGCCCAGCCACAGCATCACCGCGTTGAGCGGCACGAAGGTCGGTGAGCCGCCGACCAGCTCGAGGCGCACGGCCTGGAACGCGAACGTGGCTCGCGCCAACGCGAAATCCGGGGGGATGGCGAACGAGTAGTTCACAGCCCCCGTGAAGGCGACCAGCGGCTGCGCGGGGCTCAGCAGGAACTCACCGCCGAACAGCGGCACGGCCGGTCCGAGACCGGCAGGCGCGAACACGAGCGCGGTCAGCAGCGTGTTTGGCGTGTTGAAGACCGTGCCGTGCCAGGTCTCGCCGAGTACGGGCAGCGTCACGCAGCCGAACCCCGCCGGGTTCACGTTGGTGCCGTTGTAGTAGAAGCACGCGGCGCCGGCGACCGGGTTGAACGCGAGCGAGTCGAGCCGGAAGTCGCCGGCGAAGTCGATCTGCAGCTCGTCGAGCGCCGTTTCGAGGAAGCCGAAGAAGTTGTTCGGCGACGCCTCGTTCCACGCGATGGGGAACGAGTCGACCGTGTTGCCCAGCAGCCGCGCGCGGATCACCGACGTTCCCGTGCCGATCTGGTGGTAGACGAAGCTGATGTCGGAGATCGAGTGCGCGAAGCGGATGCTCAGCGTGTTCGGCGGCCCGGCACTGGCGTCGTTGCCGAGGAAGCCACCGGCGACGTTGTTGTTCGGCGCCGCGCTCGTGAAGTAGCTCGCGTGCGTGATCGCAAGGCCCGCGAACTGCGTCGAGAGCGGCGTTCCGTCCGGATACAGGCCGGCGCCGAAGTCGATGACGCGCGCCGGGAACTCGAGGCCTGCAAACTGAGCGACGACTGCCTGAGCGGAGGTCGAGGCGAGCGGGGCGACGAGGGCGAAGAGGGACGTGGCCAGAAGGCGCATCGTGGACTCCTATGGTGGGGATCGTATCTGGGGGAAAGAAGGGGCAGGCGCCGGCGATGGGAACTACTGGGTGCCGATCCTGAGATCGAGTGCGTTCGACGAGCGCATGCCGGCCGGGTTGGCATTGACGTCGCCGAAGATCGCCGACTGACTGCCGAGGTGCAGACCGGTCAGCGCCGGGTTCGCCGGGATCGCGAGCGACGCGCTGAACGCGCCGCCCGACGGCAGGTGGGCGCTGAGCAGGTCGAGACCGACGAGCGCGAAACAGTTCGGCATGCCGAGCACCGACAGCTCGATGCCCGGATTGATCTGCGTGAGGCTCAGGATGTTGGCGCCGATCGTTCCGGCTCCGACTTCGGTGGTGTCGAGGCTGATCGTGGTGCCCGTGATCGGACGCGCCGAGGCCAGAAGGCGCAGCGCACGGTCGTCGCGACCGCAGGTGAAGTTGGACGGCAGCGTGGCCGAGATGTCGCGGTTGCCCGGATCGAGAGCGGGACCGCCGACCTTGAAGCCGACCATGTGGTCCCAGACGTCGTTGATGATGCTCCAGACGACGTGCACGTTGCCGCTGCTGCGTTCGAACTGGATCTGGAACGTGTTCGGGTTCTGGATCGGGAACGTCGGCACGGCATCCCAGGTCAGATACGAGACGTTGCCCACCTCGTGGAACCTGATGTTGCCCGGCCCAAGCCCGAGCGGTGACGGGTTGTAGTCGTGCCAGTCGGCCACCCAGCAGGTCTGCGGGAACCCGAGGAAGCCGGCGATCGTGGGCAGGTAGTCCGTGCCGTTGCCGGGCCCGGCCGAGACGAACCCGTTCGAGCAGACGACGAGTTGGCTCGTGCTGCCACCGGGGTGAACCAGCGGGCTGCTCAGCACGACGTTCGCTTCGGTGTCGTCGCCGAGTTGGATCCAGGTCGCCGTGGGTGGCGGCGCGACGTAGCTCGTGAGCACCGGCAGGCAGGTGTAGCCGTTGCCGCCGTTGTAGATCATCGACATGCCCGAGCCGCCGAGGTCGAATGGCGAGAGCCCCGTCCACAGCTCGTAGACCGAGTTCGGCACGTCGTAGCACCCCGCGCCATACGGAGTGACGGCCGCGAGTGCCTGCGGCACGGTGTAGGTCACCTCGACGACGAGGCCGTGCGGGATGCCCGGCGAGAAGGGCGTCGTGACGTTCGGGCCGCCGTTCACGTAGCCGCTGCTCAGCCACACGCGGCTCGCGTTCGCGCCGAAGGTCATCACGTCGAGCTGCAGCGGCGTCGTGCCCGTGAAGCCCTGGATCGGCAGATCGACCTCGATGTTCAGCCCGCCGAGCGCCGGGTTGTAGACGAACGGCGTCGAAAGCGGGATGTCGATGCGGAACGGGCAAGGACCCGCTGTCGCCGCGAAGGCCGGCCACGACACGGGGCCCGAGAACACGGTCGTGACGTCGGCACCGCGCTGGTTCGCGAACGTCTGCGTCACCGCCGTCGAAGCCAGCGGGCACGTCGACAACTTGACCGTGCCGCCGACCGCGTAGCTCGACGCGGCGGACGAGCGCATGTCGTCGGGTCGCCAGCGCAGGCGCGTGATCACGATCGGGTGGTTGATGCCCTGCGCCGTGAAGTTCACGGCGTCGTAGATGCACTGGTGCAGCAACCCGCTGCCGCCGCGGCCCCAGGGGAAATTGTTGAAGTCGTTGCCCTCGGTGGTGGCCGCTCCGTTCGGAATCACTACCGTCGACTGTGCGGTCGCCGAGACCGCTCCGAGGCACGTTGCCAGTACGAACGAGAAGCTGCTGTGGTGGAAGGCTGAGTTCACGTGCATGGCCGGGGTCGCGGGAGCAGGGAGTTGCTGCGGCCTTGGTTTGCCGCGGCTGGAGCCGGCATTACGCAATCCCTGCCGCGCGCCGGTCAGCGTTCGGCGCGAAGCTCGACCTCGATCGGTTCCGCGACGCCGTCCTCACCGGCCACGCCGAACCGGCTGCGGAACGCGCGATCGCCGCACCGCACGTCGAGCAGATACTCGCCTTCGCCGAGCACGAGCGTCGTGTAGCAGAGGCCATCGGCCGTCGTGTCGAAGCCGCGGTTCGCGATCGGGAAGTCCTCCTCGCCTTCGCGGGCGCGGTCGCCGGCTCCGCGCACGCGCGCGCGACACTGCTGCGCGTCCGCATCGGGTGGCAGCCGGAACGCGACGTGCCGGACCTTGCCGGGGTTCACCTCGAGGTCGAGCACGGTCTCCTGCGACGCAATCACCTCGAACGCCTGGCCGACGGTCGGGAACGACAGGCTGCTGGCCCAGAGCCGATAGCGACCCTCGCCGAGCGCCAGACGTCCCTCTGCACCACGCAGCGGCACTTGCAGGCCGCGCTCGTCGGTCACGAAGGACTGGCACTGCAGCACGGGCTCGCGGTCGGTGCGCTGCAGGCGGTAGCGCAAGAAGCCATACGGGGGCAGGTCGACCGTGAGCGGCGCAGAGGTCTCCGCGAATGCGACGATGCCGAGGTCGACCGCGGGCAGCAGCCCCGTGCGCGAGTAGAGCACTGCGTGGTTGTCGCCGAACGGCACACGGCCGCAGTCCATCAGCTCGCGCGACGCGTCGGCCGGGATGAGCGGGTTCAGCACGCCGTCGCGATCGATCAAGAGCACGACGTCGGCGCGCTGCTCTACTGTCGTGCCGGGCAGCGACAACGACAGCGTGCCCTGCTCCAGCGCGGCGGCGGGGATGCGCAGCAGATCGGCAACGCCGGCCACCGGTTCGGTGCGCAGCCACACCTGCGTGCCCTGCTTGCGCACCACGAATGGACCGTTGGCCAACTCGCCGGCCGCGACGAAGCCGTCGCCGTCGGGCGCGAGCGGATCCGGCAGCTGCCCGGGGAGGGCACCGCAGGCAGCGAGCTCCCATTCGGGTGCTCTGGCCGGCCCGCCCGCAGCGTCTTGCAGGCGCAGCACGACACGCGCCTCGGTGTGCAGCACGATCGAGATCCGGCCCGCGTCGCGCGCGACTGGCATGGATGCCGGCACGAAGCCCGGCGCGTCGACCTCGAGCAGCACGCGGAACGGATCGAGTCCGGCGAGCGCGAACGTTCCGTCGGGACCCGTACACACGTTGGCCCACGCGTTGCGCACGAGCCCGCGCGCGAGCACGTTCGCATTCGCGACCGGCTTCCCGTCCTGGTCGCGGACCTCGCCGTCGAGATCGAAGCCCGCGTGCAGCCGCAGCTCGAGCCGGTGCTCCTTGCCCGGCGCGAGCACGACCGACTCGAGCCCGGTGCGGTGCCGCGGCGCGCGGACGAGCACCTGCATCGGCCCCGGTGGCAGGTCCGCGACCGCGAAGACGCCGGCAGCGTCGGTGCGCGCGATGGCACACGGGTGCACGGGCACCGTCTCGCGGCCGGTCGGCATCTGGAAAGTCGAGCGTGGATGGCGTGCGACGCGAACGCAGGCACCGGCGACTGGAGCTCCGTTCGGTCCGAGCACGCGCCCGCTCAGACGCGCGCCTTCGCCGCCGAGCACGAGCTCCGCTTCGGCGGGGCGCGAGCCGATCGCGTGCAGCAGCGACGGGATCGAGCCCTCGCGCAGAGCACCCAAGAGCGCCATCTCCTGCACGCCGCGCAGCAGAAAGCGGCCGTCGTCGCCCGCGTGCGCGATCACAGCACCTTCCGAGGGGCGACGCGGGTCGTGGCACAACCAGATGCAGGCCCCCGCGGCTGGCTGGCCCTGTGCATCGCGCACGATGCCGGTCACGTCGACGCCTTCGGGCAGCGTGACGACCTGCGGTGTTGGCGCAGCTGGTGGCACCGAGCAGCAGAGCTGCAGGCCGCGATCGATCAGGATCGCCGTCGGTCCCGCAGCCAGATCGCGCAGCACGACGCGGCCGTCGGTCTCGCTGATCGCGCACGTGGCGCCGAAGTCGGGATCGCGGCCGGCCGGAAACGCGAGCACGCCGACCGACGCGGCAGGCGTGCCGTCGGCGTGATGCAGTTCGAGCACGAGCGCTCCATTGCCTGCTGTCGCGACCTCGGTGCGCGCTGTCTGCGCGGCCGTTCCGTCCAGCGAGCCAGTGGGCTTCGCGGCCGTGGACGCCGGGTCTGTGGCTGCGACGGCGCTCGCGGTCGCGGCGTCGACCGGGCTCGCGGCGGTGCCGAGCCAGATTGCGAAGGCACCGACGGCGAGCATCGCCGCGGCGCCGAGCTGCACGGGCCGCCGCCAGGGCGCCTGCGCGGGAAGCGGCTCGGCCGGAACCGTCCACAGCAGCACCACGAGGCCGGGCGGCAGCGTGGACCGCAACAGACGCAGGCCGCGGTGCAGCTGCACGCGCACGGCATTCGGCGTGCGGCCGAGCTCGCGGCCGATCTGCTTGGGCGACTGCTGCGCGAGGAAGCGGCGCACCACTTCGCGGTAGGGCTCCGGCAGCGCGTCGATCGCGTGGCGCACCGTGACGCGGCCCTCGGCGCCGATCGCCGCTTCGACCGGACCGCCCTCGGCACCAGCCGCATCGCGCAGGCTCTGCGCCAGGGTGCGTGTCTCCTGCCGCCGCACGCGCGCGGCGCGCCGATGCAGCATGCCGAGCAGGTAGGGCAGGCACGGCCGGCCGGGTTCGCAGCCGTGACCGTTCTCGAGCAGGCCGAGGAACAGATCCTGCACCACGTCCTCGGCGAGGTTCGCGCGCCGCAGCAGCAGACGCGCGCGGTGCAGCAGCCACGGCGCCGTGCGCTCGAACAGCGTGGCGAGCAACTCGGGATCGCGCGTGCGGCGGATGTCTTCGAACAAGCTGTCGAGCTCGGCGGCGGGCATGCGCGCGCGACTATAGATGGCGGCCGCGGGCCAGCAACCGGCCTAATGCGCGAGCTTGATGACCTCGACCGGGCAGTCGCGGGCGGCTTGTTCGATGTCCTCGCGCAACGCGACGAAGTGCTTGCTCGCATCCGCGATCACGACACAGTCCTTGTCATCGGCGACGAGGAAAACTTGCGGCGCGATGTCCTGGCACAGCTTGCACGAGATGCAACCGGCCTCGATCCAGACTTTCTTGATGGGGGACGCGTTCAAGGGGCTTGCGGGCCGCATCGTGGGTGCCGGTCCAAGGCCGCGCAAGGGCGCGCTTCCGGAGTCGTGCCCCCTCGGTCCTTGCCCCGAGGACCCAGTCGCCCTGACACGTAGAGCGCCTCTGCTCATGCCTGCTGCGCTTCGAAGAGGAGGACGCGTCAGCTCCGGATTGGCGGCCGGCGCCACGATGCGACAGCTTGACTCCGAAGCTTGGGGGAGTCCCTGATCGGCTGGTCAAGCCCAGGTGGCCTCCGTCCGAGACTTCCTTCGATGGCATGGCTTGCCACTCCGGTGCCATCGCGGTAGACTGTCTTTCATGAGCGCGAATCACGACCGCACGGCGACCATGAACATCTCGCTCCCCGAAGCGCTCCGGCGCTTCGTCGAGGCGCGAGCGAAGGCGCGCTACAGCTCAGTCAGCGAGTACATCCGCGAGCTCGTTCGCGAGGACGAGCGCCGCGCGGCAGCCGAGCAGGCGGAGGCTGCGCTCGTGAAGGGGTTCGAGAACGAGAGCTTCGACCGCTCAGAGGTGAGAGAGGCCATCGACGGCATTCGAAGGCTGCGCGGCATGGTCGCCTCGCGAGGCGCTTCGATGAGCCGCAAGGACATTCGTGCGGCGATCAAGGCAGGCCGTAAGTGAAGCGCGTCGTCCTCGACGCGAGCATCACGGTCGCGAGCTGCGTTGGAGAAGAAGAGGCGGCTGGGCTTTCGGACGCCGTGCTCGAGCTATTGCACGAGGGCGTCGCGGTCGTGCCGGGTGTCTGGCTCGGCGAGGTGGCGAACGTATTCGTGTCGAAGGAACGAACTGGGCGGCGCGAGCACAAACTCACCGCCGAGGAGACATCGGCGTTTCTCGCATTCGTCGGAAGGCTCCCCGTGGTCATCGACTGGACCACCCAGGAGACGACATTCGGCGCAGTCGCCAAGCTCGCTCGAGAGTCCGGGCTCAGCATCTACGACGCTCTCTACCTCGAGTTGGCCAAGAGGCTTGGTGTGCCGTTGGGCAGCCTCGACGGCGACCTCTGCGCGGCAGCGAGGAGCGTCGGAGTGCAGGTCGTGACGCCGGACCTGCTCGAAGCCTGGGAGCAGGGAGCAGGCGAGTAGGACAGCGCGGGAGGCCGCGCATCGTGCGCTCGAGGAGTTGCTGCAGCTTTCCTCGACCAGCGCTGAGATGCGCGTGCGAGCGCCGCGAAGGTTGACGCTCCCGCTCGCTCTCTCGAATGCTAGCGTGCTACTTCGGCGGTTGCTTCATCATCTCGAGCGCCTTCGGCCACTGCTCGGGGGGCACGGCGACACGTGCTTGCCCGTCGGTGGACAGGAACTGCCGCTCGGGAAGCTCGAGCGTCCAGACGCGGCGGTTGCCTTGCAGACGCAGCCGCAGCGTGTGTGGGCCGTCGCCGATCGGCACGTCGGCCTTGCCGTCAGCGACCGTCACGGAGCGCCGGCTGTGCAGCAGGTCGTGCCGGCTGCCCGAGTCCGCTTGGGACCGCCAGGCGAGCTCGCTCTTCTCGGTTGGCTCGAACGAGGCGAACAGGCGCACCTTCGCGGGCAATGCCGGCACGTCGGCGATCGTGAGCGCGATGGTCGGCCAGGCATCGAGCCGTACTTGCAGCAAGTCGCCCGTGGCGAGTGCCGGCGTGGGACGATGACCTTCCACAGCGACGATGAACTCGATCGGGCCGGGCTTCACGAGCAGTTTGGACGACGCATCGTCGATGCGGTAGCCGAGCCATTCGGCCTGTGGATTCTGCCCCGCGGGGAAGACGACGCCATCGACGTTCTCGAGCGGCTTGCCGTCGGCGTCGAGCAGTTCGAGCCGCAGCACGCGGACGAGCGAGCGCAGATCGACGTCGACGAGGCGCGGGTCGCCACCCGCCGGTGGGGGCACCTGCACGTCCGGTACGGTGAGCAGCGGTGAGGCGTGCGTCCACAACCGCAGTTCGAGCGCGTAGCTGCCGGCAGGCAGCGCGTTCCACTGCAGGTTGAAGCGTCCGTCTTCGCCGCCCCATGGGTGCGCCACCGGCTCGCGACGGGCGGACCCGTGAGCGGCCGTTACCACACCGGCCGGCTCGGAACGTACGAGCACGGCGGTGAGGTCGGTCTCGGGAGTGTGCTCGGGCAGCAGCACGCTCGCGGCGAGCGCATGACCGACGCCGATGTCCACGAGAAGGTCGGTCGCGCCCACGGTGAACGGGACCGGGTCGATCGGGAGGCAGCCTTCGGCCTGAAAACGCAGCCGGTAGGTGTCCGGTGGCACGCCGCCGCGCACCTCGAAGCGATCCTCGGTCTGGTTGTACATCACACCCTGTTGGCGCCGCCAACGTTCGCTCTTGCCCGTGGTCGTGTCGCGCCGCTCGATCCAGATCGACACGCGCTTCTGGTGCGGCAGACCGCCACTGCGGAAGTGACCCGCGGCGAGCAGCGCCCCGCCGTTCAAGACGAGATCACCGAGATCCTCGACGCCGATGCGCAGCTCGCGCGGTGGCGCGTCCGCGCGCTTCTGCATCTGCTCGCCATCGCGCCCGAGCGGCACGAACCCGAGCTGGTCGACGCGGTTGTTGCCGCGGGCCGGTCCGAGCAGCACGAGGAAGTTGCCCGACGCGTCGGTCGCGAAGACCGAGCTCGAGCGGAACTGCGACCCGCGGGCCTGGACCTGGAAACGCTGCGCGGCAACGGGATGCCGTTCTTCGTCGACGATGCGACCGCGCAGCAGGATGTCGTTGCGGTCCGGGGTCAGCACGACCACGACCTCCTGGTCGGCCGTGAGCGGACCGGCGAAGTTCGCGCGCAGCGTGCCGATGGAGTCGGTGACCGCGAGGTAGCGACGTCCGAGGGGCACGCGCGGGAAACGCACCCAGCCATCGGCATCGGCGAGACGCTCGATGGCAAAGCCCTGCTCCTCGCGCTCCTGGTCCTGCGCGTCGTCGAGGTAGGCCGACTTCAGGCCGTACATCGGCTGCCCCGCGAACTCGGCCCGTGCGCGCACGCGGCCACACGGCGGCAAGCGCAGCACGATCGGTTCGGCGGGTGGCTCGGTGATCGACAGCGACACGCCGGGGTCGGGAAACCCCGGCAGCACGGTCCGCACGCGCCACTGCTTGTCTGCCGGTGCGTCGCGCGACGACGCGATCGTCTGCAGGTGTCGCACGCGCGCGATGCCGTCGGGCGCGGCGGTCGCGGCGATCGGCGCCCAGTTCCACATGTGCTCGAAGTCGCCATTGCTGGCGTAGACGGCGAGGGTGATCATCACGTCGGCTGCCGGCGCACCGCGATCGTCGAGCACCTGCACGAGAACCTCCGCGTCCGCAGCGAGCAACAGGCGATGTCCCTCTCGCGGTGCTATGGTGTTCCGCTGCAGCTCGAGCGTGCCGTAGCGCGTCTCGCAGCGGGCCACGACGGTTGCCGCGTCGCCGATGGCCACGCGCGCGACACCGAGGCTGTCCGTCGTCGTGTGCCAGCCGTATTGCTCGGCCCACCGTTCGGGGTCGTTCTCGACGATGCTGTGCTGCTGTTGACTCAGCGGCGCGTCCTGCGCGAGCCGCTGCGCAATCTCGTCGTCGAACCAGTGCACCGTTGCGCCCGGAACGGGCGTTCCGGTCGCCTTGTCGACGACCGTGATCGCGATCCACGACGCGTCCTCGGGCAGCGGCGCTGGCGTGGCCGCGCCTGCAGCCGCGGCGTCGCGCATCACCGCCGCGCTCGCCGGCGTGCTCGCCTCGACCACCGCGGAATGCGGGTCCGCCGGCGCTGCCGCGACGGTGACCAGAGGCTGGTCGTTTGCCGCGGTCGGATGCAGCGTCTCCGCGCCGCCCGACAGCCACAACATCGCTGCAACGACCGCGCCGCCCAGCAGCAGGAGCACGGCGAGCAGTGAGAGCCTTCCGTTCATTCGATCCTCGGTGGCGGCGTGGATCCTAGCAAGAACGAGCGCGGAGATGCTGGCGGCTGGCAATGAGGGGCCCGGCAACATTTCAGCAGCGACGGTGCGGGGGCAGGGCCCCCGCGCAGCCGGCAAGCGCAGTATCGTTACGGCATGAGGCTCTGCTGCGCACTCGTGTTGCTCGGCATCGGCGGCTCGCTGCCCGGACAGGTGCGGCAGCAGGTCTTCGAGGTCGCCGATGCACTCGGTGCACTCGAGGACAAGGTCGGGGCCGTGCCCGGCAACGTGCAGCCGGTCGACCGTCTCGTGCGTCTCCTCACGAACGTGCTGAAGCGCGAGGCAAAGGCCGCGGGCCAGCCGAACGCGGCGCAGGTCGTCGTCCGGCGCCCTCGTCAACAGATGCTGCTCGTGCAAGGCGACAGGGAGCTTTGCGATCTGGTGCAGTCAGTGCTCGACGAGATGCGGCGCGAGCCGCTGCCGAGGTTGCATCTGACCTGCACGGTGCTCGTGATGCCGTGGGAGATCGCAGCGGCCCACGGGCTCGCGACGAACGACGTCCAGGCGGCCGACATGGCGTCGATGACCAAGCTCATGCGCGACGTCGTGAAGGTGAAGGGCACGCTGCGGAACCTGCCGGAGACCATCGCGACGCCGTTGGTGCCGTTCGTCGCCGAGCCCCGCGTCGGCGGCGAGGGCAAACCGCCGCCGCCGAAGGGCGCCGAGACCGTCTGGCTGCGTGGGGAAGCCGTGGCGGCGAGCTCCGAGGAAGCCCTGCTCGGCGTGCAACTCGTGCGCGGCAATCTGCCGGAGGATCGCACCCAGTTGCCCAAGGGGGCAGTGTTCGACCGGGCGTTCCGTCTGCGCGTCGGGGACGGGGTCACGATCACGGCGAAGAACGGCAAGACCGCGACGGTGCTGTGGCTGCGGTTCACCGGCACCTCGACCGTGGCGCCGAGGCGCCGAGTCGTCTGAGGAGGAGAGCGGCAAGCGCGGATGGGTGGCCCCGTCCACGCCGCAGGCCGCCGCAGTATCGTTCCGGCCATGAGGCTCTGCGCACTCGTGTCCCTGCTCGGCATCTGCGGCGCGATGCCGGGTCAGATGGCCGCGCAGGTCTTCGATGTCGGTGGTGCTCTCGGTGCACTCGAAGACAAGGTCGGGCTCGTGTCCGGCGACGTGCAGCCCGTCGATCGCCTGCAACGCCTCCTCACGAACGTGCTGAAGCCCGAGGCCAGGGCGGCCGCAAGGGGTGTGATCCGCGCGCAGCAACGGTTGCTGCTCGTGCAAGGTGACAAGGAGTTTCTCGACCTCGTGCAGGCGGCCCTCGACGAGATGCGCCGCGAGCCGCTGCCTCGGTTCCATCTGACGTGCACGGTGCTCGTGATGCCGTTGGAGGTCGCAGCAGCTCACGGGCTCGCTCCGGAGACCGACGACAAGGTCCGCCGGTTCCTCGAGCGCGCGCAGACGCGGGGCAGCGGCGACCGCGGGACCCCGACGAAGGACGTGCAGGCAGCCGACATGGCGTCGATGACCAAGCTCATGCGCGACGTCGTGAAGGTGAACGGCACGCTGCGCAACCTGCCCGAGATCATCGCGATGCCGTTCGTGCCGTTCGTCGCCGAGACACGCGTCGCCGGGGAAGGCAAGCCGCCGCCGAACGACGCCGAGAAGCTGCGGCTGCGCGGGGAAGCGCTTGCGGTGAGTGCTGAAGAGGTCCTGTTCGGCGTGCAGCTCGTGCGCGGCAGCCTGCCGGAAGATCGCACCGTGTTGCCAAAGGATCCCGTGTTCGACCGCGCGTTCCGTCTACGCGTCGGAAGCGGCGTCACGATCACGGCGAAGAACGACAAGACCGCGACCGTGTTGTGGCTGCGCTTCACCGGCACGTCGACCGTGGCACCGAAGGCCGACAAGCCCGACAACAAAGACGAGAACGGCAAGCGCTGACGGCGTGCCCGACAGCTGATCGCCGATATCTGCCGAATCAGATCAGCGCGGCAGCAGCGCCGAACGCTCGTGCAGGTGACCGCCGCGGCAGACCTGCACGAGCGAACGGAACGCGCGCACGTCGGACCCCGGATCCGCAGTCAGCACGATCAGGTCGGCGACGAAGCCGGCCGCGATGCGACCGAGATCCTTGCCGCGCCCCATCGCGGCCGCGGCGTCGCGCGTCGACGCGACGACGACCTGCGGCGCCGTCATGCCCGCGGCTTGCATTGCCTCCATCTCGACGAACACCGACGGACCGTGCAGCGTCAGCGGGTTGCCCGCGTCGGTGCCCATCACGATCGGCACGCCCGCCGCGCGCAGCTTCATGATGTTCTTCGCCATGACCTGCTGCTGCACGCCCATGCGCTGGTTCATGCCCTCGATCGCGCGCTGATTGACCTTCTTGCGGAACTCCTCGTCCTCTGTCCGCAGCACGCGTGCCTTGACGCTCGGGTGCACGTCGTCGAGCTGGCTCCTCACCTCGTCGCCGATCTTCGCGGCGGCCAGTTGCTGGTAGCCGGCGCGCACCGTGAGCGTCGGGCAGTAGAACGTGCCCTTCTCCTTTGCCGCAGCGACGAACGCGTCGTCGACTTCGGTGTTCTCGACGCTGTGCACGAGCAGCCGCGCGCCCGCCGCCACGGCGATACGCGCCGTCGCGAGCGTCGTCGCGTGCACGATCAACGGCAGACCCTGCGCGCTCGCTTCGTCGCCGGCGGCCATCACGATCGGTTCGAACTCCGCGGCCGGGTGTTCGCGCGTCTCGATGAACCAGAACTTGACCGCCGCGCTGCCGAACGCCTTGTGCACGCGCACGAAGCGCCGCGCGTCGTCGGCGTCCTTCGGGAACATGAACTGGCTCTGATCGGCCAGCGTCAGGACCTTCGGGTCGTAGGTCGCGAGCAACGCGCCGGCCGCGGCGACGTGCGGTGCATACGCCGAGGTCTCGGTCGCGGCGCCGAGCGTGCGCGTCCACGGGTAACCGCCGACGTCGAACACGGCCGTGACGCCGCTGTGCAGGAACGCGAGGTGGTAGCGCTCGGGGTGCGCCGCGTTCTCGGCCATGGCCTGCTCGTAGGGGAACTCCGCGCGCATGTCGCGCGAGTCGGGACGGCCGTCGGCCCAGCCCGTCTGCGAGTAGTGCACGTGCGTGTCGACGAGGCCCGGCGTGAGGAACCGGCCCGCGACGTCGACGACCTTGGATCCGGCGGGGATCGCCGTGGCCGCGCGTGGGCCCACCGCGGTGATCACCCCGTTCGCCACGAGCACGACGGCGTCCGCAATCGGCGGTGCGTCGTCGCCCGTGTAGACGGTGGCGCCGACGAACGCGAGCGGCTCTTGTGCCGCGCTCGGCGCGAGGAACAAGGCGAAGACGGCGAACAGTAGCGCGGCGTGGCGGCGGGACATGGCGCCATCATGCTCGCTGCGACACTGCTGCGCGAGTCGCGGGTCCGGTCTCAGCTGATGGACGGGGCAGCGAGGTTGCTGCGGAGTCGGTGTTCTACTACCGTGCTCCTTCGGTCGTGCGGCGGTGCGATGAGGAAACGACCAAGCGGCAAAGCCCATAGTTTTGGCGGCGACTGGACCACGACCAAACTGGACGTGCTCGCCGAGTACCTGCGCAGCTACACAACTGCGTTGAAGGACAAGCCGTCGAAGGAGCATCCCTTCGCCAAGGCCTACATCGACGCCTTCGCAGGAACCGGTTACAGAGAGGCTCGACAAGGAGTAGGTAAGGACAAGACCAGTCCACCGCTCCTGCTGCCCGACCTCGCGAAGAACGAACCTCAGGCACTCCTTGACGGCTCTGCTCGGCTCGCCCTGAAGACACAACCGCGCTTTGATCGCTACCTCTTCATCGAACGCAGCAAGGCGCGGTGCAGCCAACTGGAGACGCTGAAGACCGAGTTTCCCGAGCTGGCGAGCGACATCCACATTCGGCGCGGGGAGGCGAACGCGGAGATCCAGGATCTCTGCAGCAAGTCCTGGCGGTCGCATCGCGCGGTGCTGTTCCTCGATCCGTACGGGATGCAGGTCGAGTGGCAGACCATCGAGGCCGTGGCCAAGACCAGAGCGATAGACACATGGATCCTCTTCCCATTGGGGATCGGCGTGAACCGCCTGCTCACCAGGTCAGGCGACATCCCGGAGTCTTGGCGTCGACGCCTGGACAGCCTGCTCGGCACCAAGGACTGGTTCGACGAGTTCTACAAGGTGAAGAAGACGAACACGCTCTTCGGAACAGCAGAGGAGACCGTGAAGCAGGCTTCGACTACGTCCATTGGACGGTACTTCGTGAGTCGCCTGAAGACGGTCTTCGCAGCCGCCTCGGACAAGCCGCGTGTGCTGAGCAACTCGTCGAACTGCCCGCTCTACCTTCTGTGCTTCGCTGCTGGCAACGAAAAGGGCGCACCAATCGCGCTGAAGATCGCAGACCACTTGCTGACGAAAGGAGCTGAGTGATGGCCAAGGGATCCGGCATCGAGTGGACCGAGTCGACATGGAACCCGGTCACGGGCTGTACGAAGATCAGCCCCGGCTGCAAGTTCTGCTACGCAGAGCGCATGGCGGAGCGCCTGCAGGCCATGGGCCAGCCCAACTACCGGAACGGCTTCCGACTGACGTTGCAGCCGCAGATGCTCGAGCTGCCGCTGCGGTGGCGAAAGCCCCAGAGGATCTTCGTGAACTCGATGAGCGACCTGTTCCACCAGGACGTGCCGCTCGATTACCTGCTCCGCGTGTTCGACGTCATGCGGCAGGCACACTGGCACAACTTCCAGGTCCTGACGAAGCGAGCGGATCGACTCTCCGAGCTCGATCCCAGGATCGAGTGGGCTCCCAACATCTGGATGGGCGTCAGCGTCGAGCGTGATGACTACCGCTTCAGGATCGATCACCTTCGCTCGACCAAGGCGGTGTTGAAGTTCCTGTCGTTGGAGCCGCTCCTCGGGCCACTTCCCGATCTCGACTTGCGTGGCATCGACTGGGTGATCGTGGGTGGTGAGTCCGGTCCATCAGCGCGCCCCATGGACGCAGAGTGGGCGATAGATCTGCGCGACCAGTGCCGGCGGGCGAAGGTCCGCTTCTTCTTCAAGCAATGGGGTGGCAAGAACAAGAAGCGCGCTGGCCGGATGCTCGAAGGCAGGACATGGGATCAGATGCCACTCACTGTTTCGTAGCCTGCACCCGGCGTCTCACCACAGGTAGTAGCCGAGGTTGTTCGCGTAGTGCAGGATCACGGCCGGCCAGACCGAACGGCAGCGCAGCGCCACGTAGCCGAGCACCGGGCCGATCACGAGACCCGCGTAGGCCACGTTGCCGGCGAGGCGCGCGGCGTCGAGCCAGTAGATGTTGCGCAGGTGCAGGATGCCGAACAGCAAGGACGACACCGCGATCGCGACCCAGTTCGGATGCCTGCGCACGAGCATCGCGAGGATCCAACCGCGGAAGATCAGCTCCTCGTAGATCGGGCAGACCAGCGCGTTGAAGCCCGGGCCCGCATAACCGAACACCGTGCCCTTGGCCACGAACTCGGCGTGCGTCGCGAACACCATCGTCACGAACAGCGCGACGACGAGCACGACCTGCGCCCACGGCGCCACGATCCAGATGCGGCGGAACTCGAACAGCGACTGTTGCTGCGGATCGACGCGCCCGATCCGCAACGCCGCGATCACGCGCTGCCATCTCGTACGCCTGTTCACGCCGGTCACACTCGTGGTCATCGCATCGTTTTGCGCAGCGCCTCGAAGGCGGGCCAGCCGATGGTCCTGCTCGTCAACACCGCGTCGACGCGCGCGCCGTCGGTCGTGACCTTCGCCGCCGCGATCGCGTCGAGCACGGGCTGCAGCTCCGCCGTTCCCTTCTGCACCTCGGTCCACGCGCGCAGCCGCTCGAGTTGCTCGGCCTGCAGCCTGGTCAGCCGCTCGGCGCACGCCGCGGCTTCGTCTTCGTCGCGCGCCGTGAACGACAGGCACAGCCGGGACTCTTCGCCGAACGACACCGTGATCTCGGCGCGTCCGGCAGGCAGCTCGAGGGCTGCGAGCAAGAGCCACGCTTTCGACGTGGGCGGCACGACGACGCGGATCGCCGGGCCTTCGGCGAGCAGTTCGCGAGCGAGCTCGGGCTTCGCGCGGCCGGCCATGCCCTTGCTCCACGTGCGCAACGAGGAAGCGCCGATCGCCACGTCGCCCTCGCGCGTGGCCGCGTGCACTTCGTCTCCTTGCCGCGTGACCGGGATCTCGGTCTGCATGAATCCGGCGAGCTCCGCCATCGAGGCGGCGAACTGCTCGGGCTCGAATTCGCCTGCGGTCTGGACGTTCCAGCCGAGCGATCGCCCGAGGTCCTGCAGCACGATCGCAGCCACGGTGTGGTCGAGCCGCATGCTGCCGTAGCGCCGCACGACTTCGAACGGGAACTCGCCGGTCAGATCGGCCAGATACTGACCCCAGTAGAGGTCGTCGGGCGTCGGCGCTTTCAGAGCTTCGACGACGCGGTAGGACCGGTCGATGGCGACGCGCCGCGCGATGGCCGTCATCGGCGTGAAGTCCGGCAGCAGCGCGTGGTCGAGCACGACGTAGGCGTCGGCGGTCACGGGCAGCAGCAGGTTCTCGGGCGCGAGCCGCTGTCGCGCCGGGGCCGGCCGCCGGTGGAACGCCGCCAGCGCCACCTCAGCACGTTTCTGCAGCAGCGGCGGCGTGTCCGCACGCTTGCTCAGCGCCGTGAGCTCGGCGACCGCGCCTTCGTGCTTGCCCTGCTGCAACCATTCGATCGCCACGAGCCGGTCCAGCAGCTCGACGCGCGCGAGCACCGGATCCACCGTGGAGATCGGCGTGAGCAGGAATTGCCGCAACGCCACGGCGCCCGGTTCGATGCCGGCGCGGCGCAGGTGTCGCTCGGCGTCGGTGTTGCCGAGCAGGCCCTGCGGGCCGTGCGCGAACAGCAGCAGCAGGGCGCTCGCGCGGCTCGCGTACGTGCTCTGTTTGAACGGAGCGTCGATCGGCAGCATCGGCCGGAACGGGATCGCGCCGCCCTCACACGACCGCACCTCCAACACACCGTGGTCGTCGCGCCGGAAACGCAGCTCGATCAGGTCCTCACCGGCCTCGCGGCGTTGCTGCAGCAACGCGTTCCAATCGGCGTCCGGGATCTGTGCGGCGAGCAGCGTCGAGAGGAACACCAGGGCCAGCGCGCTTCGCATCGCGGCACTCTAGTCAGAACGACCCCGGCCGTGCCATTCCCGGCGGGTCCGGGTCCCGCCCGAGACGGGGTGGGCGACACGTGGAAGGATGCAGCACAACTTGGTCAGGAGAAGCAGCGAAAAGCGGCGATACTCCCACCATGTCGAACGCTCCCGCGCCGTCTGCCGCCACCCGCTCTCCGCTGCTCGGCCTGCTCGTGGCGCAGTTCTTCGGCGCGTTCAACGACAACGCGTTCAAGATGATCGTGATCTTGTTGGCGTTCGATGCGGCGCCCGTCGGGGACGAAGCGGCCAAGCAGGCGGCTGCGACGCTCGCGATGGTCGTGTTCACGCTGCCGATGATGCTGGGCTCGCTGCCCGCGATGTCACTCGGTGATCGCGTCGGGAAACGCTCGCTCGTCGTGTGGACGAAGGGGCTCGAGGTCGCGCTGATGGCACTCGGCACGCTGGCGCTCGCGACAGCACCCGTGGGTTGGTTCCCGCTCGTCGTGCTCGCGGGCATGGGTGCGATGAGTGCTCTGTTCGCGCCCGCGAAGTACGGCATCCTCCCGGAGATCCTGCCGCACGACCAGCTCACGTCGGCGAACGGCAAGCTCGAGGCGGCGAGCTTCCTCGCGATCATTCTCGGCACCGTTGGCGGCGGGAACCTCAAGCAGTGGGCCGGCGGCAGCGTGTGGGTGGCCGGCGCGGTGCTGACCTGCCTTGCGATGGTCGGCCTTGCCGCCGCGTTCCTGCTGCCGAAGGTGAAGCCCGGTGGCGCCGCGGAACCGATCCGCGTCGTCGTGCCAGCCGCGTGGCGCACGTTGCGAGGTGACCGGCCGCTGTGGCTCGCGATGCTCGGCAGCGTCGTGTTCTGGGGCATCGCGAGCCTGCTCGGCCAGGACGTGCTCGTCTACGCGAAGCAGGTGCTCGAGCTCGGCCCGGACACCGTGGGTGTTCCCTACGCGATGTTCGCGATCGGCATCGGTGCGGGCGCCCTGCTCGCGGGACGCATCAGCAAGGGCAAGGTCGAGATGGGGCTCATTCCACTCGGTTCCATCGGGCTCGCGCTCGGCGCCGCGGCGATGGGTGTCCTCGTGCCCGGTATCTTCGGCACCTGCGCGCTCATGGTGCTGCTCGGCGTCGCGAGCGGCTTCGTCGTCGTGCCGATCAACGCGCTCGTGCAATGGCGCGCGCCGGCATCTCGCCGCGGCGCAATCATCGCGCTCGTCAACGGACTGTCGTTCGCGGGCATCCTGCTGGGCAATCTCGGCTGCCTGATGCTCGCCTCGCTCGGCGCCGGCAGCTCGACCATCCTGCTCGTGGCGGCGGCGCTCATCATCGCGGGAACCTGCTGGGCGATCTGGCTCTTGCCCGAAGCGTTGCTGCGGCTCGTCGTGATCCTGGCCGCGCACACGCTGTATCGAGTGCGTGTGAACGGCGCGCGCAACGTGCCCGAAACGGGCGGTGCTCTGCTGATCCCGAACCACGTGTCGTTCCTCGACGCGCTGTTCCTGATGACGGCGATCGATCGGCCGATCCGCTTCGTCGTCGAGCAGCACTGGTACGAACGTCCCTTGCTGAAGCCGTTCCTGAAGGCGCTGCGCGCGATTCCGATCTCGGGCAACGGCGGACCGCGCGTCGTGCTGCGCGCGCTGCGCGAAGCCGGCCAGTCGCTCGACGCCGGCGACCTCGTGTGCATGTTCGCCGAGGGCGAGATCTCGCGCATGGGCAGCACGCTGCCGTTCCGGCGCGGCTTGCAGCGCATCGTGAAGGGACGCACGGCCGGCATCGTTCCGGTCCACCTCGATCGCGTGTATGGCGGTCTCCTGAGCGCGCGCCAAGGGCGCGTGCAGTGGTGGCCGACGAAGGTGCCCTGCCCCGTGACCGTGTCGTTCGGCAGCCAGCTCGACAGCAAGGTGGAGCCCGCCGAAGTGCGGCGAGCGGTCGACGAGCTCGGCGAGGCCGCGTGGCAGCAGCGCGCGCAGGAGCTGCGGCCGCTGCACCACACGTTCGTGTCCTCGGTGCGGCGCGCGCCGTGGCGGCCCCTGCTGCTCGACAGCCAGGGCAAGAGGCTGTCGCGGCTCGGCACGCTCGTCGGCGCGGTCGTGCTCGCGCGCCGGCTGCGCACCGCGTGGGCGGGCCAGAGCGCGGTCGGCACGCTGCTGCCGCCGTCGATCGCCGGAGCGCTCGCGGCCTTCGCGGCGAGCCTGTCGGGTCGCACGGCCGTGCCGTTGAACTACACGGTGGGAACCGCGGCGCTGAACTCGGCGGCGCGGCAGGCGGGCTTGCGGTCCGTGCTCACGTCGCGCGCGTTCCTCGAGCGCGCGAAGATCACGGTGCCCGAGGGCCTCACGGTGCTGACGATGGAGGACTTGCTCGCGGGCGTGCGAACGGGCGAACGACTCGGCGCGCTGTTGCGGGTGCTGCTGCCGATCCGCTGGCTCGAGCGCGCGTGCGGTGCGCAACGACGCGTGACGCGCGACGACACGGCGACGATCATCTTCAGCAGCGGCAGCACCGGCGAGCCGAAGGGCGTCGTGCTCACGCACGGCAACCTGCAGGCGAACTGCGATGCCGTCGCGCAGCTGATCCCGCTCGACCACCACGACCGGCTCGTCGGCGTGCTGCCGTTGTTCCACTCGTTCGGCAACATGGCGCTCTGGTATGCGGTGCAGCAGGGCGCGGGCATCGTGTTCCATCCGAACCCGCTCGACGCCGTCGCGGTCGGCGAGATCACGGCGGTCCATCGCGCTTCGATCCTGCTCGCGACGCCGACGTTCCTGCAGCTCTACGCGCGGCGCTGCGAGCCGGGGCAGTTCGGTTCGCTGCGCGTCGTCCTGACGGGCGCCGAGAAGCTCACGGAGACGCTGGCCGATGCGTTCGCGGACCGGTTCGGCATCCGGCCCGTGCAGGGTTACGGCTGCACCGAGTGTGCGCCCGTGGTCGCGGTCAGCACTCCGGGTTACCGCGCGCCCGGCTTCTATCAGGCCGGCTCGCGCCGCGGCTCGGTCGGCCGCCCGCTGCCCGGCGTGCTCGTGCGCATCGTCGATCCCGAGACGAAAGCGCCGCGGCCCGTCGGCGAACCCGGGCTCGTGCTCGTGCGCGGCGCGAACGTGATGCGCGGTTACCTCGGTCGCGACGATCTGACCGCGGCCGCGATGTTCGACGGCTGCTACATCACCGGCGACATCGGCCGCCTCGACGAGGAAGGGTTCCTGTTCCTGACCGACCGCATTTCGCGCTTCTCGAAGATCGGCGGCGAGATGGTGCCGCACGGCACCGTCGAGGAGCACCTGCAGGAGTGTTGTGGCCGCGACGAGCGCGCGTTCGCGGTCTGCGGCGTGCCGGATGCGAAGAAGGGCGAACGGCTCATGGTGCTGACGACGCTGCACCGCGAGGACCTGCCTGCCGTGCTGCAGCAGATGAGCACACGCGGTTTGCCGGCCCTGTTCGTGCCGCGCCTCGACCAGTTCGTGCACGTCGATGGGTTGCCGCTGCTCGGCACCGGCAAGCTCGACCTGCGCCGCGTCAAGGAGCTGTGTCTGCAGCACGCAGAGGCCCACGCGGGCGTCGAGGCCTGACAGGCTCGCCGCGCGCCGCGTTCGGCGCGTTCGGTTGCCCCGGGTCCGATCTCCGGTAACGTGCGCCGTCATGGGCACGCCCGCTCGGCCGCGGAAACGCCGTCTGTTGCGAGTTGCACTCGCGGTCGCCAGCCTGGGCCTCGCGGGGCTCTGCTGCGAGGCCGTATTGCGCGTGGTCGGCGGTTATCGGCTGCTGAGCTTGCGCCTCGATCGCAGCGCCCGCGTCGACGGTGATCCGGCCGAGGTGCTCGATCGCGCGCCCGACCTCGTGCAGCCGTTCGTCGAGCACTGGCGCGAGCTGTGTCCTCGCATCGATCCCGCCTGGTTGCGAGCGTCGCCGCCGCCGCTGCCGCTGCCGCCGCTGCTCGGCAAGCCGCTGCTGCCGCAGACGGATTGGTTCGCGCACTACTACGTGCTGAACTCGGTGTTGCTGCGCTCGCTGTGGGTCAAGGGCATCGGGCTGAACGACGGCAAGGGTGACCAGCCCGAGACGTTCACGGTGTTCGACCCGCCGCGCGGCGAAGCGTGGCCGACCTACCGCTACCCGCCGTCGTGTCTGTTGCCGACCGGGCTCGCGACGAACGCGTTCGGCTTCCGCGGCGGCGAGGTGACCGTCGACAAGCCAGAGCGCACGGTGCGCATCGGCTTCGTCGGCGCGTCGACGACCGTCGAAGCCCACGGGTATGGCTTGCGGCACAGTGCTCCGGAGCTGATCGGACACTGGTTGTCGCTGTGGGCCGCGCAGCGGCAGCTCGATGTCCGGTTCGAGACGCTGAACGCCGCACGCGAGGGCATCCAGTCGCGCGACATCCGCGCCATCGTCGCCGACGAGCTGATGCCGCTCGAGATCGACTACCTGGTCTACTACGAGGGCGCGAACCAGCTCGGGCCAGGCACGATGCAGAAGCACGTGCGCGTCGAGGGCGCCTACCAGGTCGGACACCCGCCGCCGGGTGTCGTCGAGGCCTACGACGAGACGCAGAACGCCGACACGACGGCGCTCGATCGGCTTGCGTCATGGTCGGCGACCGCGCGGTATCTGCGTTCCGCGCTGCGCCGCGACAAGCGGCTCGCCGAGGTGCAGAAGCCGAAGCAGGAGATCACGCTGCCCCGTGCGTTCCTCGAGGGAGACTTCCCGCTCGAACGCGCGCCCGAAGTGCTCGAGCTCGGCCCGATCGGCAGGGACCTCGACGCCATCCTCGAGACCTTGCGTGCCAAGGACGCGCGCATGGTCCTCTCGACGTTCTGGCTGCTGGCACGAGACGGCATGACGTTCGACGCCGTGTGGAGCAACAACACGCACGTGTATCTGAACCGCGCCTACTGGCCGCTGCGTTACGACGTGCTCGAGAAGCTCAACGACGTGCAGAACCGCTTCTTCGCTGCCTGGGCGAAGTTGCATGGCGTCGAGCTGCTCGACGTCGGCAAGGCGCTGCCGCAGGACGAACGGTTGTCGATCGACGCGATCCATCACAACGAGCTCGGCGTGCGCCTGAAGGCCTGGCTCATGTTCGTGCAGCTCGTGCCGATCCTCGAACGCGACCTCGCTTCCGGACGGTTGCCGGTCGCCGATCGTCACGCGGACAACGTGCACCCGAACATCGGGCCGCCGATCAGGCTGACGCGCGCCGATCTCGACCGCTGAAGCGCGTCGCTTCGCATCCGCGACCGACTTCAACCACCGAGGTCTTCGCGGAAGGGTGCCAAGTCGCTCAGGCAGACCTTGGTCCGAACTGTCCTGTGCGCGACCTCGAGACGACACGTGGCCATCGACACAGGAAGGCGCCACCCCTGTAGGATGTGAGGCCTCGGGCCATCTCGCCCGTGATCCAGAACGGGTCTACCGCGAACGGAGTCGTCATGTTCACAACGGTCCGCGCGAACTCGTCACCGCGTGCAGTGGTGTTCTCGATCCTTGCAGGCCTTCTCGCGCTGCCAGCCACGACGGGCGTGGTGCTCTCCCAGGCGAATGCGGTGGCCTGGGGTGAAAACTACTTTGGCCAGTGCAACATGCTGACGCCGCCGCCGGGTCTGTCCTACGTCGAGATGGCGGCGGGTTACTCCTGCACGATCGCGCGTCGCAGCGACGGCAGCGTGGTGGCGTGGGGCGACAACACCTGGGGTCAGTTGAGTGTGCCAGCGCTGTGGCCGAGTCTGTCCTACGTGCAGGTGGTGGCGGGTTGGTATCACGCGGTAGCGATACGCAGCGACGGCAGCGTGGTGGCCTGGGGCGACAACTCCAGTGGTCAGTGCAACGTGCCGGCGCTCCCCCCGGGTCTGTCCTACGTCGAAGTCGCGGCGGGTACGGGGCACACCGTGGCACGTCGCAGCGACGGTAGCGTGGTGGCCTGGGGCAACAACTACTGGGGCCAGTGCAACGTGCCGTCGTTCTTGCCGCCGGGTCTGTCGTACGTCGAGGTGGCGGCGGGTTACGCCCACACGGTCGTGCGTCGCAGCGACGGCAGCGTGGTGGCCTGGGGCAGCAACCTCCAACACCAGTGCAACGTGCCACCGCTGCCGCCGGGTCTGTCGTACGTCGAGGTGGCGGCGGGCACGACCCACACAGTCGCGCGTCGCAGCGACGGTAGCGTGGTGGCCTGGGGCAACAACGTCTGGGGCCAGTGCAACGTGCCCGCGCTGTCGCCCTACGTCGAGGTGGCGGCTGGTAACGGGCACTCGGTCGCGCGTCGCAGTGACGGCAGAGTGGTGGCCTTCGGCGCTGACCACCACTTCCAGTGCAACGTACCGGCGTTGCCGCCTGGCCAGACCTTCGCGCAGATGGCGGCTGGCTACAACCACACCGTGGCCATCCTCGGCGCGGGCGCCTACACGACGTTCGGATCCGGGTGTCCCGGCAGCGCCGGCGTGACGCATCTTCAAGCGACCATCCTGCCTCGAGTCGGAGGGACGATGACCGTGCGCGTGGGGCCGCTGCCGTTGGGCGCCGCGGTGATGATCTCAGGTCTCAGCAACGTGAGCTGGCTCGCCATTCCGCTGCCGATACCTCTGGCATCGGTCGGCCTCACGAACTGCTGGCAGCGCGTGAGTCTGGACGTGAACGAGGCGCTGATCGGAGCGTCGGGCTCGGCCACCTATGCGCTGGCGATACCCGCGAGCACTGCGCTGGCGGGATTCATCCTGCACCAGCAGGCAGTCGTGCTGGATCCTTGGGCCGGCAATCCCTCGGGTCTCGTGATCTCGGACGCGGCGACAATGGTTGTCGGCCTGTAGCGGCCGTCTACTGCCGCGAGAGCTGGACGCAGGGGCCCAGGTGGATCGCCGAGAGGCGGCTGCTTGGCGAACCGGATCACGCCGCCGGGCGGCGTGAGCTCGACGGCGACCAGCCATACGAGGGCTCCACGAGGTGGGGAGCTCAGTGCCCCTGCTTGCGGACCTTCTGCTCCCATTCGGTTTCGATCGCGTGCACGCGCTCGGCGGTCATCGGCACTTTTCGCGGTCGCACCGTGGCGGCGCCGTTGCCGACCGTGACGTTCGGATCGAACGCATCGACGTAGGCCGGCGGCGCATGGCGTTCGTGAGCCATCTGGCGGCTCCCGATCAGATCGCCGATGCCCACCGCATCCTCGAGCGCGATCCGGCCCGTGTGTTCGTCGCCGAGGATCTGGATCAGGATCGTGCCGACGAATTCGCCGCCATGACCGGCCGGATCCGCCGCGAACGCCTGGCTCAGCGCGACGCGCAGTTCCTTCGCATCGAGCGAGCCGTCGCCGTTGCCATCCGCCGCCGCGGCGACCTCGCGCATGCGTTCGCGCGTCACGTGCGGGTTCTGGGGCGTCGGCAGGCGGGCCACGACCCAGTCGTTGAGGCCGAGCGTGTCGATGACCGCGCAGTCGGGCAGCGTCCAGCCCAGCATGCCGACCGCGCCGCCGGCCACGATCGGGAACGGGTCCGGTGGATCGACGATCGCCTGGCGCTGCGTGCCGAACATGGCCGAGAACCCTTGCAGCATCATCGTCTGGAAATTGCAGCGCGTGCCGATGAACCGGAAGAAGAGCCAGGCCTGTTGGTGGTCGTACCACCGGGCCAGCGGTCGCACGATGGCCGGCAGTTGCGGCGCGATCGGCTTGAAGCCGTGCGAGGGAAGCTGGCGCGTCAGAGCGTGATGAACCCACCCGGGCGTGGCCGCGAGCGCGAGACCGACGGCGATCGCGATCGGCAGCCGGACACCGTTGCCGATGCGCGCGGCCATGGCAACGCAGCCGAGCACCCCGAGCGGCACGAGCTGGCTCAACACGCGATACTCGAAGTGGTCGCCACCGACGGCGATCAGGTAGTAGCCGGCGTTGAACAGCGTGACGAGGACCGCGGCGACGGCGGGCAGGTGGTGGCGCAGCGTGCCGGTCACGAGTGCGGGAACGCCGGCGTGCGCGCGCCGGCACTCGACGACGAGCCAGCAGACGGCCACGGGGAACCACAGCCAGGCGCCGTTCTCGAGCGCGAAACACGCGAAGTAGCGCAGGCCCGCTTCGGGCCAGGCGGCGACGACCTTCGCGTAGTAGGTGTTGGGCAGCCACTCGCCGTAGAAGCTGAACCGCCACAGCACCTGCGCCATGACCGCGAGCAGCGGCGACAGGCCCTTCAGCGCCGGCAACCACGACATTCTGCGTTGCAGCACGGACACGGCCGCGACGCCGATCGTGGCGCACACGAGCGTGAGCCCGTCGGGTCGCGTCAGAGCCGCGAGCGCCGCGAAGCTGCTCCAGACCAGCAGCCACCTTCCGCGGCAGCGCTCGGGAGCGCGGCACGCGTGCAGCACCCACGCGACGAACGGCAGGTTGAACAGCGCGGTGTCGAGCCCGCCCGTCATCCACTGCAGGAACGTGCGGTTGCAGGCGATCGCAGCGAGCGCCAGCAGGCCGACCGATTCCGGCAGACGCGTGCCGTCGCGCCGGCACAGCCGCAACGCCGCGGCAGCGATGACCAGGAGCTCGAGCACGCCACACCCGATCGAGAACGGATTCGCGGCGTCGGGTGGTTCGATGCCGAACCAGCTCCAGATCGACCAGAGGATCAAGGGCCACAGGAACCCTGCTCCCTCGACGGGCCGGAACGGCGGCGCGTTCCACACGAGCCCATGGCCAGCGTGCGCGTTGGCCGCGTAGCGGAAGTGGATGTAGGCGTCGTCGCAGAGGAACGCGAGATGGCAGGCCCCGGCGATCGTCGCGAGCACGAGGACGACGACGGCCGCGATCACGAGCGGGCGGCGCGGCAGTTGTATCCCTCGCGGTGGAGAGCTGGCTCCGGCTTCGGAGCTGGAAGGGGCCACCGCCGGGTTGTCCACTACCCGATTATTCTGCCGGGCGCGGTTCGCGCAAAGCACATCTCCGTGATGCACCCGATCTCCCGCGCGACAGACTTGGCCGCAGCCTCGGGCTGCCATAGTCTGGCGCCTTCCCGATTCCGCGAGGAGCCCATGTACGACCCAGAGATGGTGCAGCCGATGCGCGAGGAGCTGACCTCGATCGGCTTCGAAGAATTGCTGACGCCGGACGCGGTCGATGCGTGGATCAGCGACGAGCGCAGCGGCGTTCTCGTCGTCAACTCCGTGTGCGGTTGCGCGGCCGCCATGGCGCGGCCCGGCGTGCGCCTCGCGCTGCAGCACAAGACCAGGCCGGAGCGCCTTGCCACCGTGTTCGCGGGCCAGGACAAGGAGGCCACGGCTCGAGCTCGCAGTCACTTCGCGCACATTCCGCCCTCGAGCCCCTCGGTGGCGCTGCTGGTGAACGGCAAGGTCGTCGATTTCCTGCCGCGCCACCGCATCGAGGGTCACACGGCGCAGCAGGTGTGCAGCGAGCTCGTGGCGATGTTCGAGGAGCACTTCGCGAAAGCGTGACTCGATGGCCATCCGCGTCCTCGTGATCCCCGGTTCGACGCGCACCGACGCGTTCAGCAAGAAGCTCGCGCGCGCCGCGGGCAAGCTCGTCGCGCAGGCGGGGGCGGAGGCGACGGTCATCGATCTGCGCGACTTCGCGATGCCGCTCTACGACGGCGATCTCGAGACCAGCGAGGGTGTGCCAGAGGGCGCCGTGCGGCTGCGCGGCGTCGTGAAGGTTCACGAAGCGCTGATGGTCTGCACGGCCGAGTACAACTCGTCGCTGCCCGCGGTGCTCAAGAACACGATCGACTGGCTGTCGCGGCCCTACGCGGCCGAACCCGGCGTCTCGGTGTTCAAGCACAAGACGGCCGCTGTGTTGTCGAGCTCGCCCGGCGCGCTCGGCGGCATGCGTGGCCTCGTGCACCTGCGCCAGATCCTCATGAACCTCGGCGTGCTCGTGATCACGGAGCAGTTCTCGCTCAGCAACGCGGCCAGCGCGTTCGCCGCCGACGGCAGCCTCGTCGATGGCAAACACACGGCAACCGTGCTCGGCATCGCACAACGGCTCGTGCACGTGACGTCGCGGTTGCTTGGCTAGGCAACGACTGCTCCACCGCTGCAAGCCGGGCCGCGGGCGCCCGCTCCCACCACATGAGATCATCGATGAGAACCAGGCTCGCGCGGCTCGCATTGACCGCCGCGCTCCCGTCGCTCGCGGCGGCGCAGGCACCGCTCAGCCCCTCGCCGAATTGGAACGCCGCCCTGGCCGGCGGGCCGGACGCGCGCCTCAAGATCACCGAGGCCTACGCCCGCCTCGTCGCTCGCGACGCCTACTTCTGGGGCTGGGCGATGACCAACATCCACAACCGCCGGCTCGCGTTCGCGCAGTGTCCCGAGCCTGGCCGGATGAACGGCGTGCTGCCGTTTGCACCGCTCAACCGGCTCTCGATGCTGCACGACTACGTCGCGCCGGAGCAGCGGGGGGCGGCCTGCCCGAACCAGGACGTCGTCTACGGCGCGGGCATCGCGGCTCTCGAGCAGAGTGCCGTCGTCGTGCAGGTGCCGGACTTTGGCGAACGCTTCTGGGTCTACCAGATCGTGGACCTGCGCACCGACAGCTTCGGGCAGCTTGGCAAGTTGTACGGCACGACGCCGGGCTTCTATCTCCTCGTCGGCCCCGACTGGCACGGCGAGGTACCCGCGGGCATCACGCAGGTGTTCCGCGCGAAGACCAGCACCGCCTTCATCGTGCCGCGCGTGTTCCAGGACGACACGCCCGAGGACCGGGCGGCGATCCAGTCCGTCATCGCTGGCATCGACCTCTATCCGCTGGCCGAGTTCGACGGCAGGATGAAGCGCCACGACTGGACCAAGCTCCCGTCGATCTCGCCCCCCGGGGGCGATGGCGGTGGTTCTGGCGAGAAGAAATGGGTCTTGCCGGAGAAGTTCTTCGACCAGCTGCCGGCGGTGATGAAGGACGCGCCGCCGCTGCCCGGCGAGGAGGCGCTCTACGCGCGGATCCACGCCGTGCTCGCCGCCGCGCAGCAGGACCCGGCGCTGAAGGCCGCGATGATCGACGAGGCGCAGAAGACGGAGAAGGAGCTCGTCGATCCGCTGCTCCAGTTCCGCAACTGGGGCCTGCAGCTGCCGAATCACTGGAGCAAGGTCGCCAACCCCGCCGCATTCGGCACGGACTACTTCGCGCGCACGGCCGTCGCCAAGTCCAACATCCTCGTCAACGCGCCGCGCGAGACCACGTATCTCTACCAGGATCTCGACGCCAGCGGCGCGCGGCTGAACGGCGCCGCCCGCTACACCGTGACATTCGCGAAAGGCGAGACGCCACCCGCCTACGGCTTCTGGTCGCTCACGTTGTATGACGCTGAGCACTTCTTCGTCCCGAACGAGATCAAGCGCTATTCGATCGGCACGAAGAACAAGGGATTGAAATACAACGCCGATGGCTCGCTCACCATCCATGTGCAGGCCGATGCGCCCGCCGACCCCGCGCAGCAGGCGAACTGGCTGCCCGCACCGAAGGGCGAGTTCTCGCTCTACATCCGCGCCTACTGGCCGAAGAACACCGTGCTCGACGGCACGTGGACACCACCTGCCGTCATGCGTGCGAACTGATGCACCCATCCACGACGAGCACGAAGACGAGGAGGCCCCTCCGGTGACTGTCGAGCGCCCTGCCTGCCTGAACTCCAGACTCCCGTTGCTCGCCTGGTTTCTGTTCACGGCGGCGGCATTCGCCCAGAACGAACAGGCGTCGGCGCCGAAGCCCAACATCGTCTTCATCCTGATGGACAACCTCGGCTACGGCGAGGTGGGCTGCTACGGCGGCGGCGTCCTGCGCGGCGCGCCGACGCCGCGCATCGACAAGCTCGCGGCGGAAGGCACGAGGCTCACGAACTTCAACGTCGAGGCGCAGTGCACGCCGAGTCGCTCGGCGATCCTGACCGGTCGTTTCTCGATCCGCTCGGGCACTCACTCGATCCCGATCGGCGGTGGTGTCGAAGGTCTGACGCAATGGGAAGTGACGATCGCCGAGTTGCTCTCGGGCGCCGGCTACGCGACCGCGGCCTGCGGCAAGTGGCACCTGGGCAGCGAACAGGGGCGACTGCCGAACGACCAGGGCTTCGACGAGTGGTATGGCATCCCGCGCACGACCGACGAAGCGTTCTGGCCTTCCGAGCCCGCGGCGAAGGCTGCGGGCGCGCGCTTCGAGCACATCATGGAGGGCCGCAAGGGCGAGAAGAGCCGCGAGGGAGTCGTCTACGACCTCGAGCAGCGCGCGCTGATCGACGCGGAGATCACGCGCCGGACGATCGACTTCATGAAGCGCAGCGTGCCGTCGGGCAAGCCGTTCTATGCCTACGTTCCCTTCACGCTGGTGCACTTCCCGACGCTGCCCAACCCACGCTTCGCCGGCGCGACAGGCTTCGGCAACTTCCCCGACGCGCTGGCCGAGATGGACGCCCATGTCGGCGAGATCCTCGACGCGATCGACGAGCTGAAGATCCGCGACGACACGATCGTGGTGTTCACGAGCGACAACGGCCCAGAAGCGATGTTTCCGTGGCAGGGTTCGTCCGGGCCGTGGCGCGGCTACTACTTCACGCACATGGAGGGCTCGCTGCGCACGCCGTTCGTCGTGCGCTGGCCGGGTCGCGTGCCCGCGGGCCGCGTCAGCAACGAGATCGTGCACGAGGTCGACACGTTCGCGACGTTCGCCAGGATCGCAGGCGCGTCGGTGCCGAACGATCGCCCGATCGACGGCGTCGATCAGACCGACTTCCTGCTCGGCAAAGCGGAGAAGTCGGGTCGCGAAGGCTTCCCGGTGTTCGTGTCGGATCGGCTCGAGGCGGTGAAGTGGCGCAACTGGAAGGTCGTCTTCTACGACGAGCAGCGCGATTGGTGGACGCCGCCGGCCAGACTCGGCAACCCGAAGGCGTTCGATCTGATCACCGATCCGAAGGAGGAGTACCCGGAGGGCGCGCTGCGGAGCACGTGGAGCGCCGGACCCGCGATGAAGATCGTCGAGGAGTTCCAGCAGAGCTTGAAGAAGCACCCGCCGATTGCGCCGGGCACGCCGGATCCGTATGTGCCCCCGAGGTGATGGACTGCGTGACCAACTTGCACGGCACTACACGATGCTCTCGCACGCCGATATGGTGGCTGCGAAGCGCCTTCCAGACGGCGGCGCTGCCGCACTGGATCGAGGGGGCCTCCGGCTCCGACACCGCAACATACGAGACGACAGGAAGTGACCCATGAAGAACACACCGAGCCAGCTCCCGCCCGAGCTGCGCAAGAAGATCTGTGAATCGCTGCGCGCCGTGCTCACGGACGGCATCGATCTGCATTCGCAGATCAAGATCGCGCACTGGAACATCAAGGGGCCGCACTTCGCGGCGCTGCATCCGCTGTTCGACACGTTCGCGACCGACCTCGCCGCGCAGAACGACGAGCTCGCCGAACGCATTCTCACGCTCGGCACGCTCGCGGTCGGCACCGTGCGGCATGCCGCGAAGAACTCGCGCCTGCCGGACTATCCGCAGGAGCTCACGAAGGATCTCGAGCACGTGCGCCTCTTGACCGAGCGCATCGGCACGTGGCTCACCGGCGCGCGGCAGGCGCGCGAGCTGGCCATCGAGTGCAAGGACGACGACACGATGGACCTGCTCACGAAGCACATCCAGGCGTTCGAGAAGCACGCCTGGTTCCTGCACGCGACCCTCGAAACCTGAAGCGAGATGGCGAGCATGCGCTGCGTCGTCGTGCGCGAGCACGGCGGGTTCGACAAGCTGCGGCTCGAAGAACGCCCCGTGCCGAGCCCCGGGCCCGGGCAGGTCCGTGTGCGGGTGCAGGCGATCGGCGTGAACCACCTCGACACCTGGGTGCGCCGCGGCGTGCCGGGGCACACGTTCCCGCTGCCCTTGATTCCTGGCAGCGACGCGGGCGGCGTGATCGACGCGTTGGGGCCCGGTGCGACCGGCTGCAAGGAAGGCGACGCGGTCGTGGTGCTGCCCGGCGTCTCGTGCGGCGCGTGCGAGGCCTGCCTGAACGGTGTCGACCAGCTCTGCCGGAACTACCACATCCTCGGTGAGAGCTGTGACGGCACGAGCGCCGAGCTCGCGTGTGTGCCGGTCGCGAACACAGCACCGCGGCCGAAGGGCCTCGGGCCGAACGAGGCGGCTTCGATCTGTCTCGTGTTCCAGACCGCGTGGAACATGCTCGTGCGGCGCGCCGAGCTGCGCGCCGGTGAAACGGTGCTCGTGCACGCGGGCTTGTCGGGCGTCGGCAGCGCGGCCGTGCAGATCGCGAACATGCTCGGCGCGCAGGTCATCGCGACGGCCGGTGGTGCGGCGAAGTGCGCGAAGGTGCAGGCGCTCGGCGCGCACCACGTGATCGACTACAAGACGAAGGACTTCGTGGCCGAGGTGCGCGCGCTGACGCAGAAGGCCGGCGTGCAGGTCGTGTTCGAGCACGTCGGCGCCGCGACGTTCGAGGGATCGCTGAAGTGTCTCGCGCGCGGCGGCCGGCTCGTCACGTGCGGCGCGACGACGGGCGGCAATGTGCAGCTGTCGCTGCACGCGGTGTTCTTCAAGAGCCTGTCGATCCTCGGCTCGACGATGGGCAGCAAGGGCGACCTGCGCGGGATCCTACGGCTGTTCGAGCAGGGGCGGCTGCGGCCTGTGTTCGATCGCGCGATGCCGATGGCGCAGGTCGGTGAAGCGCACCGCCTGCTCGAAGCGCGCGAGGCGCTCGGCAAGATCGTGCTCGTGCCGTAGGCGCGCGCGTCACGGCGTGCGCCAACGGCGCCCGTCCGGCATCGTGATCGTGCAGCCCTTCCATGTCTTCGCGGTTTCGCGGATCAATGCCGAGGGGGCGTTGGTGCCGTAGAGGTCGAGCTCACGCAGCTGCGCGCCCGGGATGGCGCGGAGGGTCCGGATGTCGAGCATCTGCACGCCTGCGAGCTTCAACGAACGCAGCGACGCACACGCGCCGAGCGGTGCCAACACGTGAGCGGCCAGCGAAGCTCGCGACAGGTCGAGCTCGGTCAGCTGCGCAACGCTGCGACGATCGTCGTCGACTGCTTGTCGACCAAGGTTGACCCGAGGACGAGCGCGCGCAGCTGCTTCTGCGTCGCCAGCACGGCGAGGTCGGCGCCGCGCAGCAACGCCGGTCGACTGCTGCTGTGGAACGCACCTCTACCGAGGCGCAGCGACGTCAACTGCTTGTTGGCCAGCAGCGCCTCGAGCGTCGCGCGATCGAGTCCACCGAAGACGGCGAGTCCGATCTCGCGCACGTTTGCGAGCGGCGGCAGGCGCCGCAGCGCTTCGGCGTCGAACTGGGGGTTGTCGTCGAGCGCGAGCGCTTCGAGCTCGCCGGGGATCTTCGCGAGGAGGGCGCCGGTCACGTTCGGCAGGTTCGACACGTCGAGGTTGCGCAGCGTCGACAGGTTCGCGATCGGGCCGGCGATCGCGTCGGTCAGCGATTCACAACCGCCGAGCAGCAGCGTCTCGAGCGGCAGCGCGGCGATCGCCGCGACGACTTCGTCGGTGATGCCGACGCCGTCCTCGATCGGGGGTTCGGGCGCCTTGCCGCCGGGCCCGGGTAGGAACTCGCGCTGACCACGGAACCGGCCCTGGCAGTCGCGCAGATCGAGATGGCGGAGCTCCTTCAGCTTCGCGACGTGCATCACGTCTTCAGCGGTGAGCGTCGGGCACGCGCGCAGCTCGAGCCGGCGCAACCCGGGGATCTTGGCGACCGCCGCCAGCGCCCGGCCGTGGAACTTCGGGCAATGCGACAGCACGAGCGAACGCAGGCTCGGCAGGCGTTGCAGCCGCTCGATCGCCGGCGTCTCCACGCCCGTGGAGGTGAGGTCGAGATGCTCGAGCAGCGGCAGCGCTTCGAGCGCCTGCAGGCCGTCGCCATTCATCGCGTGGCAACGCGCGAGGCACAGCCACCGCAGGTTCTTCAGCGCGACGAGCTCTCGCACGCCCATGTCGGTGGTCCGCGGCGGGATCGAGGAGCCCTTGTCGTCGACGTCCGTGCCCGACAGGTCGAGCCGCTCGAGCTTCGTGAAGCGCGCGAGCTGCGCGCAGGCGTCGTCGTCGAAGTCGAAGCACTTCAGCGCTTTGACGTCCGCTGCGACTGCCACGAGCGCAGCGGGACCGTGGCACTCGGTCCATGCGATGTCTGGCACCGGTTGCTGCGTTGCCGGCGCCGGCGACTGGCCGCGCAGCAACGCGACGCCGAACGCAGCGTCCGCCGCAGCAACCAAGAGCACCGCCGCCACTGTCGTCGTCATGGTGTCTCCGTTCCCACGCAGTGTGCACCACCTGCAGCAAGCGCGCGAGGCGATCGGCACGCGCGGTGACCTGAACGACATCCTACGATGCGATGGCTTACTGCGCCTTGAAGCGCCGGCCGTCGGGCAGCGTGACGAGGCAGCCGGGCCAGTGCTTCGCCGCGAGCTCGCGCGTCAGCGCGGGCTCGAATTGCGTCATGATCAGCGAGAGCTCGCGCAACGGCAGCGGGGAGAGCTCCTCCAACGTGATTCGTTCGGCAGGGCGGCACCGTGTCAGGCGCAAGGAACGCACCGACTTGCTCGCGGCGAGCGCCGTCAGGTAGTCGCTGCGAATCATCGTGTCCGCGAGCTCGAGCTCGGCCAGCGCCGGCATTCCGGCCAGGGCCCGCATGGCCGCGGTGTCGAGCCATTCCGGACTCGCCAGATACAACGTGCGCAGCTCGCGCTGACGCGCGATCGCCGCGGCCGTGGCGACGGTGGCGCGGGGCCGTCTCAGGAGACCAGCCAGGTCCTGCTGGCGCCGCGCGGTGTCGCCGATGCGCAGCGTGTGCAGGGTCTTGCCGCGCAGCACGGCCTCGGTGATCGAGTCGGCGGTCTGGTCCAGGTTCGGCAGGCTCAGGTCGCGCAGTTCGGAGAGCGGCACGATCGTTCGCAGCGCTTCACCCTCCAGCGCGGGATTCTGTTGCAGCGCGAGCGTGGTCAAACCGCGCGGCAGGTGCGCGAGCAACGCGGGCGTCGCCTTCGGCAGGTTCGACACGTCGAGCGACCGCAGCGTCGTCATCTTGGCGAGCGACTCGCCGATCGCGTCGGTCAGTGACTCGGAGCCGCCGAGCAGTAGCGTCTCGAGCTCCAGCTCGGCGAGTGCCGCAACGACCTCGTCGGTGATGCCGATGCCGTCCTGCTCGGGCCGCGTATCCACGCGCTTGTCGGGGATTCCGTCCTTGTCCGTGTCGACGAAGTGCCCGTCCCCAGGTCCGCTCGCCGTCTGCCCGCGGAAGCGGCCCTGGCAGTCGCGCAGGTCGAGGTGACGCAGTTCCTTCAGCTTCACCAGCGGCAGCACGTCCTTCGCCGCGAGCGTCACGCAGCCTTGCAGCTCGAGCCGCCGCAGGCCAGGCATGTTGGCGACCGCTGCGAGCGCGCTGCCGTGGAAGTGCAGGTTGTGCGACAGCACGAGCGAACGCACGCTCGGCAGGCGCGGCAGCCGTTCGATCGCCGCCGTCTGCACGCCTGAGTACGTGAGGTCGAGGTGCTCCAGTTGCGGCAGCGCTTCGAGCGCCTGCAGGCCCTCGCCCTTCATCGCCTCGCAGCGCGCGAGGCACAGCCACCGCAGGCTCTTCAGCGCGCCGAGCTCGCGCACGCCCTTGTCGGTGGTCTGCGGCGGGATCGAGTAGCCCTTGTCGTTGACGTCCGTGCCCGACAGGTCGAGCCGCTCGAGTTTGGCGAAGCGCCGCAGCTTCGCGACCGACGCGTCGTCGAAGTCGAAGCAACGCAGGTTCACGACGCCGGCCGGGATCTTCGCGAGGCTCGCGGGGCCGTGGGCTTCGTGCCACTCGATGTTCTCCTGGGGCTCCTGGTTTTCCTGGGGTTGCTGCGCGGGCCGCGCATCGGTTGCTTCGTCGCGCAGCAGCGCGACGCCGAACGCCGTGCCCACCGCAGCGATCACGAGCGCGGCCGCGAACCAGCGCGATCGCAGCGTGGCATTCGATGCACGGCTCGTGGCACGCGGCTCCGCGAACGGCGTCTCGCCGCCGAGCGCTTCGCCGAGCAACCAATCGAGCTGACGTTCCTTCGCCGTCGCCATCGCCGTCGTCATACGTGTCTCCGTTCGATGCAGGTTCGCAGCGCCTGGCGGGCGCGCTGCACGAGGGTCTTCGTGCCGTTCGGTTTGAGTCCGATCTGCGCCGCGACGGCGGTCCAGCCGAGGCCGTCGCGGTAGTGCAGTTCGAGCGCCTGCCGCGTGCGCTGCTGCAGTTGCTGCAGGCAGGCGAAAAGTCGGGCGAGCAGTTCTTCGCCGTCGTCGGCTTCGATCTCGGCGCTCCACAACTCCTCGACCGCAGCAGCCACTTCGCGTTCGCGGCGCCGGCGCCACCAGCGGCGTGTGCGCAGCCACAGGTTCTTCGCGACGCCGCGCAGGAACGCGCGGTCGCGGTCGTCGCCCGCCAGTGCGTGCTGCAAGCCGATCAGCAGCGTCTCCTGGGCCAGGTCGTCGGCCTCCGTCGCGTCGGCGCCCAGCATGCGCAGGTAGCGCCACAGGCCCACGCGATGCCGCTCGATCCCGGTCTGCGGGGCGAGGGGGATCACGGTCGGGAGGGGGTGCACGGACACGGAGTCGCTCGAAAAGCCGGATCCTATTCAAGAACTGGTGGCCCGACTCAGTGGAGTCCAGGCTGCTGCTTGCGAGCACGCGGAGAGGCTGCCGTAGGATCGGCGAAGCGACGGCACCGACTACCCGCGTAGACGCTAGCCCAGTAACATCGCGGATTCGTCCCGCCGGCTTTTCCCGGGCCGTCTGCACGGAAAGGCGGCGCACGAGACATCAGGTCGACATGAACACCCTGCTGCACGCGCTCCTTCCGTTCCTGCTCTGCCTGTCCTTCGGCGGTCCAGTCCGGCAGCAGCCGGTCGACTGTTGTTGCTACTGCTGCCCGATTCCGTGTTGCGAGTCGTGCCCTCCCGGTTGCTGCGACGAGCCCTGCTGCCCCGAATGTTGCACGCCGGGTTGCTGCGATGAGCCCTGCTGCCCCGAATGTTGCACGCCGGGTTGCTGCTCGACGGCAGCGGCCGCAGGGCAGGCAGCGCCCGCCGAGAAGGCCGGGGCCTGCTGCGGTTCGGCCCCCGCGGAGAAGCCGGCCAAGGCAGAGGGTGGTTCGTGCTGTTCCGGTGGTTCCTGCTGTGAGTCGGCCCCTGCTGGCAGGCCTGTCAAGGCGGTCAAGGCTGCCGGCGGTTCCTGCTGCGGCCGCTGAGAAGTACGCTCGGCCCTTCATGGACCTGCTTGGACCCGACGAGTTCACCGATGCGTTTGCTCGCCACGGGCCCACGATCTGGATGCTCGCGGCTGCATGGGTCGGGCGCGGCGAAGCGGCCGATCTCGTGCAGGAGACCGCGCGCGTCGCGTGGCAGCGGCGTGAGCAGTTCGTTCGTGGTTCGGACCTGCGGGCCTGGTTGTCGCAGATCGCGCGCCATGTCGGCGCGAACTGGAGGCGGCGCAAGCGCCCCGAGCCGTGCGCCCAAGAGCAACTGCCCGAACCGCACAGTGCCGCCGAACCGCGGGCGACGTCGCAGTTCGATGCAGAAGGGCCGTTCGATGCGGATCGCAGCGGGCTCTCGGACGATCTGGCCCGACCACTTGCGGACCTGCCCGAGGTCGCGCGCGCCTGTCTCTTGTTGCACGTCGTGATCGGCCACAGCTTCACGGAGATCGCGACCTTGCTGGACATTCCCGAGAACACCGCAGCGAGTCATGCCCGCAGGGCGCGGCTCGCGTTGCGCGCAGCGCTCACACCTCCTTCGTTCGATCCCACCCCGGTGCCCGAGTCGCCATGAACACGCCCGACGATCCACTCGACGCACGCTTGCGCGCGGCATTCGCACCGCCGCCGGCGTCCGTCTTCGCGGCGCAGGCGCGCGCGGTCGCGGCGCCGCACCATGCGCGACCGAAGTGGCCATGGCTGCTCGCCGCCGCGGCGTTGCTCGTGACGATCGTTCTCGCGATCACACGGCCGGTCCGTGGACCCGAGGGACACGACGCGAACGAGCTCGGCGCCATGTGGGCGGCTGCCTACGAAGATGCGCGCGAGCATGGCTTCACCGGCGGCTCCTGCTGCATGCCCGGGCTCGACCTCAGCAAGGCGTGCGAAGAGAAGTTCGCCGTGAAGCTCGGGATCGGCGGGGGTGACTCCGTGAAACTGGTCGGCTGCTACTGCGGTTTGCCGACCGGTGGCTGCATGGCGCTGCTCGTGCGCACGAACGGCGATCCCGTGTGCGTCTACGTGATGCCGTGCGGGAAGGATCCGCGACCTCGACTGCCGGCCGCGAGCACTTTGCATCTCGCGCGCCGCGAGCTCGGTTCGCTCGTGCTCTATGCGCTGTCGACTTCGCCGGCAGACGACACGCTCGCTGGCTTCGTGGCGCCGGTCGATTGAGCGCGCGCTGCGTCGACGCCGCGTCTACGCCATGCGATTGCGCCACCAGCCGATCAGCAAGCCGAGCGGCAACGGCAGCAGCGCCAGCACGAACATGAACATCGCGACCGAACGCAGGTTGCAGCACAGCAGGTCTTCGGCGAGCACGAGGTAGTCGTTCTTCATCCCGAGCGAGCCGTTGTTCTCGTAGAGGTCGCGCGCCTCGAAGCTCGTCAGCAGACCGAACGTGAGCTTCAGGTTCGCGAACTGCACGAGCCCGCCAGCCATCGCGCAGGCGCTTCGCTCCTGCGGCGTGCCGGTGCGACCGCCGGTCCACGCCATCGTGTAACACCAGGTCGCGAACGCGAGCTCGCCGGCGTGGCCGCCAACGCTGATCAGCACATCGGCGGCCTTCGTGAACGCGACGAGCGGGATCAGCACGGCCATCACTGCGAGCGGGATGCAGGCCGGCAGAGTGCGGCGCATCACGCCGGCGCCGGTCGCGAACCCGATCGCCATGACCCACACGAGCCAGGTTCGCAGCTCGCCGACGCCGGTCCACGCGTGGCCCTGCAGGCTGATCGCAGGCGCCGACGGATGGCCGAGCAGACACCCGATCGTCGCGTGGCCCATCTCGTGCGGCAGCGCGCACAGGAACCACGTGAAGTTGTGCGGCAGCACGAAGCCCGCGAGGAACGCGGCGCCGAAGCCGACGCCGAGCCACAACCAGCGCTTGGCCGTCTCCGGGTCTGGTTCCGGTTCGTCGGGCGGCGGCTCGGTGTTCTTGGTGCCGATGACGCGGCCGAAAGACGGCGACACCGGACGCGAACTCGATGACTCGAAGGGTGGTGGCTCGAAGACCCGTGGCACGATGCCCTGCCATCGGCCTGCACCCGAGTCCACCTTGATCGGGCGTGGCATCGCGCCTGCCCACAAAGGGGAATTCGCGGGGCAGAAGGAAAATCATCGCCGTGCGGCGACTTCATGGAGTTGCAGGGCTAGATGACTCTGCGAGCGCCAACCCCAGCGCTCCCGAAACGAGGACACTCTCATGAAGACCTCCCGTTCGTTTCTCTCGCTGATCGTCCTGTCCACCGCGCTCGCGGCGCAGTCCGTACCGGAACCAAAGCTCGAGGTTCAGTTTGCGCCGCTGCACATGAAGTTCCTGGTCACGGGCACCCCGGACCCGTTCGTCGGGGCCGTGATCGTCTCGCTGTCACGGGATCTGATTCCCTATTCCCCCGCGCTGCCCAAACTGCTGAGCGACTTCGCGGTCGTGGGCATCGGCGTCAGCTCGTTGGGGGGCGTCTACGGGTGTTCGATCGACGAACACGTGTTCCCGCCCGGAATGTTCATCTACGCGCAGGGCGTGACGTTCGACGGTTCCGTGTTCCGGGCCACTGCCGTGCACGAGTTCGTGCTCGACGTGACCGTTCCGAACGGTTCGAAGTAGCTACTGCCAGTCGTAGCGCACGCGGTAGGTGACGACCTGCTCGCCACCAGCGGGGACCGGCACGCGGAACTCGATGCTCTGCGCGTCGGTCTTGACGAAGTCGTGTGACTTCTGGATCACGGTCCAGTTGACCCAGCGATACAGGCGCTCCGCGATGCGCACCTCGATGGCCGTGTCCTTGCGGTTGCGCACGCGGATCTCGAACGACTCCTCCATCTGGTCGTTCTTGTCGTTGAGCTGGTAGTCGGTGCGCTTCCTCTCGCCGACGATGTCGAACGCGTCGCCGGTGTAGATGCGCACGCGTTCGTCCTTCGGCGTGTGGTCGATGACGTTCTCACCCGTGAACTCGAGGCGGCCGTCCGCGTCGTCGCGGCGATAGAAGCGCGTGCGGCCCTTTGGCAGCGCGATGCCGAGACCGTTCGCCTTGCTGTTCTCGAACTCGCGCATGACCCACACCTTCTTGTTGCACACGGTGCCGTAGTCCGGCTGGTTGCGGATCATCTCGGGGTTGTAGCCGCGATACTGGCCCAGCGACGCGCCGTTGTAGACGTAGAGCGTCTCGCTCTTGACGTTCATCGCGCGCACGAACTCGACCTGCTTCTGCTGGCGGTCGCGCAGCGTCGTCGGCAGCGGCAGCGAGTAGAGGTGGAACTCGTCGAACGCCTTCTCGGTGACCTGTGGCGCCCCTTCCTGGGCCGCGGCACGCATGTAGTCGCCTGCCATTCCGCCCTGCGCGTTCGGCTCGATCTTGTTCACGTCGCCGGCCATGAGCTTGATCACGGCATTCGGGAACACCTTGCCCGACTGGTTGTCGATCGTGATCCAGCCGACGAGGTCCATCGTGGAGCCCTTCTCGGGAGCGACGAGGTTGTAGGAAGCCTCCCAGCTCATGCCGCCCGTGACGTAGCTGAGCTCGGCGTCGACCTTCTGCGCCTCGCTGGCGTGGATGCGCCAGTCGAGCGTCGGTTTCAGGATCGCGTCGTCGGTGAGCGCCGGGAACTGCGGTTGGCCCGGCAGCGAGAAGCGCAGCACGCCGGCGACCTCGACGATCGGCGAGCCGGCACCCTGGTTCCAATCGCCCATCGCCGACTGCTGCATCGCGAACTGCTGGCCATAGCGCTGGCCGCCGGCCCAGTTCGGCTGGTAGCCCGAGCGGATCACCTTGCCGCGCACGGTGCGCTCGGCGCCGTCCTGGTTGGTCACGAGGAAATCGATCTCCTTGCCTTCGTACAGCGACAGCATCAGGCCCTGCGAGATCGTGTCGGCGCGGTAGTTCTGCTCGAGGATCGAGAGCTGCACCTTGCCGGTCGGGTCGCGCAAGACGACCGAGTCGGGCTCGAGGTGCGTCGTGACGCCGACGAAGCTCACGTCGTTGGCGCCCTGCTTCAGATCGAGGCTGATGCGGTCGCGCACGACGGCGAAGTTCTGGTTGTAGATCGTGAGGGCGGGACCCTGCGCTGTGGCGGACGCGGCGAGCAGGGTGAGAAGGAACGCGGCGGGCGGTTGGAACATGGCGGCGGCCCAACGTATCCGGCGATCCGCTGGTTCCATTGCCACGTAATCGCGATGGCAGCGGCGCACGGTGCCGCACCAGCGACCGAGCAGCGGCCCATCGAAGTCGCTGCGCGGGTCACAACAGCCCCTTCCCGACAGCTACAGTTGCCGCGTGAACCGCCGGACCGTCATCACCAGCATCGCGCTCGCAGCGGTTGCACGCTCCGCGCCCTGCCAGGTCGGCGACAAGATCCAGGTCTCGCCGGAGCAAGCCGAGGTCTTCGCGCTGCTCGACCGGTTCGATCCGCGTGACTTCTCGCAACTGCCGTTCGTGAAGGTCGCCACCGGATGGACCCTCCGATATGGGAACGAGCCTTGGCAGAACTCCTATCGATTCGGGTTCCTCCTGCAGTCGACCGGACGCGAGTTCGTGGTCCGCTTGGTCGACGGCAACCGGCTGCGGCTCACCAACACGCCCGTCGGGACGCCGGAGTACAGCAGAGTCGGCTTTGCTCCCGAGGACTTGCGAGCGAGCGTGCGCGACCTTGTCGAACAACTGGGCAACACGAAGCAGGACCCGAGCAGGGACTCCTTCTATCCCAGCCCGCGCACGCCAATGTCAGCGAACACGCAGGCGCTCTTCTTGTCGCGCACGTGCGCACGTCTCGGTCTGGCAGACGAGCTCGAGGCTCTTTGGGCGGAACTGCCCGAAGACATGCGCACCGCACATGGTCTGCGGCGCGGATTTGACGCGTTCAAACTCCGGCAGGATCTGGATGCCCGGACGGTGCTGGACCTCGGCGACCCGACAGTGTCCTGGCAAGACCTGCTTTCGCGCTACGAGGTCCTGATCGAGGACTTCGCTGACGGCTTCTACAAGGAGCGGTGGAGTGTCCAGCGCGACGCGGTGAAGGCCCACCTTGCCACTGCGCGACCCGACCTTCGCGATCGCCGGCTTTCCGACGTTCCGATCGAGGAGCTGATCGCTGCGCTCGCGGACGTGTGCCGCCCGAGCGAGTCCGGCGGGTTCGACAGCTGGGCCGTACACCCGATGGATCCTGGCCCGGCGAACCAGTCCGTCTTCGACGAGCTCGTACGGCGAGGACTGGACGCAGTACCCGCGTTGATTGCACACCTCGGCGACAAGCAACCGGCTCGATCCTGGTCCTACTGCTCGCGCTTCGGCGGCCACTTCAGTCCGTTGGTGTCCGGCGACAACGCTCTCGCTGTGCTGCAGGCGATCGCGGGTAGGGGGAGGGTCATCGGGTACTTCGACTGCCAGTCGTGGTACGAGTGCGTTCGGCAGAAGGGACTGCGTGGATACCTGATCGACGCAGTGCAGGATCCTGAGTACGGCCGCTGCTTTCCCGCCGTCATCACGCTGCTCGAGCGCTTCCCAGACGCGTTGGGCACGGTCCTGGAGACAGCAGAGCACGTCGAGGGGTTGCACCGGAGCGCGCTGCTCGAGGCGCTCGTCCGTTCGACCTGCGACCGCGCCCAGCCGCCAGATGCACGGCTGCTGCAGATCCTCGAGTCGCTGGCGGCAGGCACCGACTCCGATGCAAGTTTGCGTGCGGCGCAGTGGCTCCAGGCAGTAGGCAGCGCCAAGGGGGCCCGCGTGCTGGTCGATCGCTGGGACGCAAAGCCGTTACCGACCAGGGAGGAGATGGAAGTCCTGCTACGCAGCGGGGACGTTGCAGTCTGGGAGACCATCGAGAGTCATCTCGCCGCACCGGGTGTGCGAGAGGCCATGGCACATGGGTTGCGCCAAGTCGATCGGAGCGAGTTGCTGCGGTTTGCGGACCAGGAAGCTACCAAGCGAATCAGCGAGATCGTCCAACGCTGCCTCCTCCGTCTGCTCGCGGATCAATCCGCCATCGGCGACGATGTGGTCGTGGCGATCGGCGATCGCCGCGTGGTGCTCCACACAGCCGTGATCGCCGACGTCGCCGCAATCCGACTCGGGGCATGGTGGCCCGACACATACCACTTCGATCCCGCCACCACGCGATCCGCGCGTGCCTGCCAGATCCGGTCGATGATCGCTGGCCAGACTTCCGCCAAACCGCCATCCACCAAATTGCGCGAGGCGCGGCCAGCCCCCACCGGTGCGACCACGATGATCGCGAGCGTGGACTTCACACGCCAAGCGAAGGGACTGCCGGCAACCATCCGCGAACAAGTTCAGCTCTTGGCGGAAAAGCCGGTCGTCGCCGAACAGTTGTTGGCGACATTGGTCGCCATTGCGGATTGCCAGCCAGGGACGACGGCACACTTCCACCTGGAACGCGTTGGCGGCGCGACAGGGTTCACGCTGGCCTGCGACGCGGAGCCGGGTGAACCAGCATCGGGAAGCGACTTCGACATGCGGGTCACAGCGGCCGGCAAGACACTCGCAAGAGGTGGTCTGGGTACAGGCGGTCGTCTCGATCTCGCCGCATTTCAGAGTGCGTATCGTGATTACCTTGCCCGACTCACAAGCGCTCTCACCCGCCCGATCGAAGAAGGTGTCGAGATCACGCTGAAGCTGAAGTGCCAATGCAAGTGACCATAGCTTGCAAGCACGGTCGCCGCTGATCGCGCCACTTGTAGAAGCGATTGTTGCGCTCCTTCTGCTGCGACTCGGACAAGCCGACCGTAGGACCAGTGGTCGGTGGTTGCAGCCAGGTCTACGATGAGTGAATGCTCGCCGCGTCCCTGGCGCTCCTCGTCTCGTTCCCCGCCCCCCAGGATCCACCGTTCGACTTCGCCGCCGCCTGGGCGAACGTCGCGAAAGCGCTGCACACCGGCTGCGAGCAGGCCGGCGTCGTCGGCGGCAGCGTGATGTTCGTGCGCGGCGACAAGGTGATCGGCTTCGAGGCGCACGGGTTCGCCGACCGCGACGGCAAACGCGCCGTCGACCGCGACACGATCTTCCACTGGGCAAGCTGCACGAAGACGTTCACGGGCATCGCGGTCATGCAGCTGCGCGACCGCGGCAAGTTGAAGCTCGATGAGCCGATCCTCGACTTCGTGCCCGAGCTGCGCGCCGCGCACGACCCGCTCGGTCAGCTGAAGAAGATCACGCTGCAGCACCTGATGACGCACTCCGCGGGCTTTCGCTCGCCGACGTGGCCGTGGGGCGGCGACAAGCCGTGGCACCCGCACGAGCCGACCGCATGGAGCCAGCTCGTCGCGATGATGCCCTACACGGAGATCGAGTTCGAAGCGGGTTCGAAGTTCTCCTACAGCAATCCGGGCATCGTGTTCCTCGGGCGCGCGATCGAGCAGCTCTCGGGTGACGACTACGAGGTCTACATGGAGAAGAACGTGCTGCGGCCGCTCGGCATGAAGCGCAGCTACTTCGACATCACGCCATACCACCTGCAGCGATTCCGTTCGCACAGCTATGAAGTCGCGAAGGCGGGTGCTGCCGCCGAGGACCTCGGCCCCGACTTCGACACGGGCATCACGGTCAGCAACGGCGGTCTCAACGCACCGCTCGGCGACATGGCGCAGTATCTCGCGTTCCTGCTCGCGGCCGTGGCGCCGGGCAGCGACGCCGCCAACGTGCTCGCGCGCGAGTCGCTCGAAGCGATGTGGCAGCCCGTGTTGCCGACCTCGGCGAAGGCGCAGGAGCACATCGCGCTGTGCTTCTTCGTACAGGAGCGCTCTGGCACCCGGTTCGTCTCGCACACGGGCGGCCAGCGTGCGTTCGTGACGTTCTTCTACGTGCATCCGGCGTCGGGCACGGGAGCGCTCGGCGCGTTCAACACGAGCACTGCGGGCCCCGTGATGTCGCAGCTGCGCACGTTGTGCATGGAGACGCTGTCACTGGCGATGAAACCGTGAGACACGATTCGAGTTCGGCCGCAAGAAGCGGAGTGTCGCGTGCGCGGCGCCGGCCTAGGTTCGCGCGCAGAAAACCCGAGGACACCATGACGAACCGAACAGGCAATCTGGAAGCGACCGAACCGGCCACTGCCAAGGAAGTGGCCACGACCACCGAGCCCGATGTGCGATGGCAGGCCGTGCTCGACAGGGACGCGACGGCCGACGGCACGTTCTGCTTCGCGGTGCGAACGACCGGCGTCTACTGCCGCCCGTCGTGCGGGGCACGCCGCCCGCGCGCCGAGAACGTCGTGTTCTTCCGCGATGCGACTGCCGCGCGCAGCGCTGGCTACCGGGCCTGCAAACGCTGCAAGCCGGACCTGCCCGCGCGGGCTTCGAAGGCAGGGCTCGTCGCTTCGCTGTGCCGTCAGCTCGAGAGCGCGGAGTCGACGCCGCGCCTGAAAGACCTCGCCGCAAGGGCCGGCCTGAGTCCGTTCCACCTGCAGCGTCTGTTCAAGCAGGCGACGGGCATCACGCCTCGGGCCTATGCCGAAGCGCACCGCCAACACCGCGTGCGCGCGGCGCTGGCTGCGGGCGACCCGGTGACGCGCGCGTTCTACGCCTCGGGCTACGGCTCGAGCGGCCGCTTCTACGCGAGCGCGGTGCAGGGGCTCGGCATGACGCCGAAGAAGTTTCGCGCCGGCGGGGCCGGCGAGACGATCCAGTTCGCCGTCGCCGATTGTTCGCTCGGGGCCGTTCTCGTCGCCACGACGGCGCGCGGGGTCGCAGCGATCCTGCTCGGCGACGAAGCGCACGAGCTGGCGCAGGACCTCGAGCGGCGCTTTCCGCGCGCCGACCTCGTGCGCGGCGACGCGGCGTTCGAGCAGACGGTGTTGCAGGTCGTCGCCTTCGTCGAGGCTCGAAGGCCGAGTCTCGAGCTTCCGCTCGACATCCGCGGCACGGCGTTCCAGCGGCGGGTCTGGCAGCAGCTGTGCTCGATCCGAAGAGGCGAGACGCGCAGCTACACCGAGATCGCGCGTTCGCTTGGCGCGCCGCGCTCTGTCCGCGCGGTGGCGCAGGCTTGCGCAGCCAATGCGCTCGCGGTCGCGATCCCGTGCCACCGCGTCGTGCGCAGCGACGGCGACCTCGCCGGCTACCGTTGGGGCAAATCGCGCAAGCAGCAGCTGCTGGCGCGCGAACGCGCGCCAGCGAAATGAAGGCACCGATGCCGCGCGGGCAGTTCGAGTTCATGGCCGAGCCGCCGCAACAGGAGCTGGCGCCGGGCGCCTTCGTGCTGCGCGGATTCGCGCTGCCGGTCGCTCGAGCACTGCTCGACGACGTCGCGCGGATCGCGGAGGTTGCCCCGTTCCGTCACATGACGACGCCGGGCGGCCATCGCATGTCGGTCGCGATGACGAACTGCGGCGCGCTCGGTTGGATCACCGACGAACGCGGCTACCGCTACGAGAACACCGATCCCGCGAGCGGCCGGCCTTGGCCGGCCATGCCCGCGTCGTTCGCGCAACTCGCGGCCAGCGCCGCAGCGGCGGGCGATTATCCGGCGTTCGCACCCGACGCGTGTCTCGTGAATCGCTACGAGCCCGGCGCGCGCATGACGCTGCACCAGGACAAGGACGAACGCGACCGCAGCCAGCCCATCGTCTCGGTGTCGTTGGGATTGCCGATGGTGTTCCTGTTCGGCGGCCTGCGGCGCACGGACCCCACACAGCGCGTCCTGGTCGAACACGGCGACGTCGTCGTCTGGGGTGGCCCGTCGCGGTCGTGTTTCCACGGCGTGCTGCCGTTGCGCGAGGGGGAACATGCAGCGACCGGCCGCTGCCGCATCAACCTGACGCTGCGACGTGCCTGGTGAGAGGCCAGGACTTGCGCGCCCAGGGGCGCGAGATCCTGTGACGACTGGCGCGTTCGGGTGGATTGTGGCTTCCTAGTCGCACCGTTCGCATGAACCCCGAGCAGCTCTTCCAGCAGTTTCAGCGCACGCGCGACCCGGCGCGGCTCGGCGAGGTGTTCGACCTCTGCGCCGACGATCTGTTCGCGGTGGCGCTGCACCTGTGCCGCGATCGCGCCGCCGCCGAGGACCTCGTGCAGTCGACGTTCCTCGTTGCGATCGAACGCGCCGGTCGCTACGAGGCGGGGCGGCCGCTGCGGCCGTGGTTGCTCGGCATCCTGCATCGCGAGGCGAAGCGGCTGCGCCGGCGGGCGCGTGTGCCCGATGCCGGACGTTTACCCCGGCGCGAAGCGCCGCCGCCGCCGCAGGTCGTGCTCGGGACCGAGACCGCGCACGCGGTCGCGGTAGCACTCGGTGAAGTGCCGCAGCCCTATCGCGCGGTGCTCGAGCTGCACCTCGTGCAGTCGTTGCCACCGGCTGACATCGCGGACCGGTTGCAGCGGTCGCCGGGCGCCGTGCGCACGCAGTTGTGGCGCGGGCTCGAGTTGCTGCGCAAGCTGCTCCCGAAGGGGCTGGCCGTGGGGGTCGCAGCGGAGTTGGGTGCGCGCCCCGCGCTCGCGGCGATGCGCGCGCGCGTGATGGAAGCAGCGTCGGCGAAGGCGGCAGGGGCAGGGGTCGGGATCGGAGTGTTGGCGGGAGGCCTGCTCATGAAGAAGGTGCTCTGTGCGATCGCCGCGGTGTTGGTGGGCGTCGCCGCGTGGTGGCAGTGGCCCGCGGTGCGCGAGGGCGTGGCGATGGCTTCGCCTGGTCCATCTGCAGCGGTGGCTGTCGTTGCGCAACCTGGTGAGGGCGTGACTCCGCCGCCTGGCGCCGTCGAAACGACGCGCACACCCGCGGTGAACGACGAACCGGGAGCGGCGCCGGAGACGACCGTGGCCGCAACTCCGGCTGTCGCGGGCGGCGTTCCTGTGCTCGTCGTGGATGGTGCGGGGGATCCGGTGCCCGAAGCAGAGGTGTGCGTCTACGAGGCCCAACTTCGCGAGGACAGGTCCACGAGCGACCGACGACAGAGCGCGGAAGCCCTCGAGCGTGCGGTGACGAACAGCCTGGGCCGGGCGCGTGTGACGCTCGAGGGGCCGCGTCTCGTGTGCGCGCGCAAACATGGCATCGGGTGGTCGGGTGACTTGCGCGCGCGACCGGACATGCGTGACCTGCGGATCGTTCTGCTGTCCACGGCAACAGTGCGCGGAGTCGTGCTGCTGCCGGATGGCAAGCCAGCCGCGAAGGCGCGGGTCACCGGCTACTGCCAACCCTTCAACTGCAACCAGTGCACCGGAGAACTGCCACCGGCGCTTGCCGACGAGGCGGGGAGATTCGTGTTCGAGGTCCTGGCCGGGGAGGACTACTCGCTCGACGCCGCTCGCGACAGTCGCTACAGCGAACGCGCTGTCGTGCCCGAGCTGAAGCCCGGCGGCGAACACGAGGTCGTGCTGCGTTTCCCGGGCGCCTACTCGGTGCGCGGCCAGTTGCTCGATGTCGATGACCATCCACTCGCGGGCATGGTCTACCTCGTCGGTGCCGAGCGATTGGACCATTTCGCGTGCAACTGGCAGACCAAGAGCGATGTCGAAGGACGCTTCGAGATCCTGCTCTCGAGGGGCGGTGCGTTCGACCTGGTCGGCGGCGTCGAGGGCCAGACGTCGGCGCATGCAACACTCGTGCTCGACGAGGCACGACCACACCAGCAGATCACGCTGCGCACGTCGCCGTTCGTCGTGGTCTCGGGCAAGGTCGTCGACGAACGCGGCGAGCCGTTGCCGGGCGTCCACGTGGGCCTCGGCTACGTCGTCGATCGCGATTTCCTGCACGAGCGTCGTTCCAACCTTCACGGCATCCTGCCGCGCGGTCCGACGGCTGCGGATGGCACGTTCGAGTTCCTCGCGCCGGCTGGCTACCGCTATCAGGTCGTGTGCCAGGTCATTCCCGGCAACCGCGAGATCTGGATCCGCGGTCCTGCGTTCGCCGCGCCCGCGTCGGGACTCGTCGTCACCTTGCGCGATTCCGACAAGCAGGCATTCGTCGTGTCGGGGTGCGTTCTCGCCGCCGAGGGCGGCGTGGCGGTGCCCGAGTTCCGGATCTCGCTGACCACGCACGGAACGAACGGCTGTGCCAGCAATCATCCGATCGGCACTGGTGTCGGCGGCCGGTTCCGCGTGGGGCCGTTGGAGGTCGGCAGACGCTACTCGCTCGAGTTCGAGGCCGATGGGCTCGCGCGTGCGACGGTGGGTCCGTTCGACGCGACCGTGCGCGAGGAGACCGTCACGGTCCGCATGCAGCGTTGCGGCAGCGTGCGCTGCCGCGTGCTGCGCGCCGACGGCACTCCAGCCGTGAACGTGTTCGCGAACCTGCAGCGACTCGGCGACGCTGATCCCTTCTGCCGCTGCTGGCAAGGCGAGACCGATGCCGACGGCCGCATCGAGTTCCTCGACGTCGTGCCCGACGCCTACAAGGTCCACGCGCGCGCCGCGACAGCAGAAGGTGGCAAAGCCGTGGGAGACACCGTGGTTCGCTCGGGGCAGCTGAGCGACGTGCAGCTCGTGCTGCAGAAGTGACGCCGGCCGTTGTTGGCATCAGCGCGGTCTCGCGGCAAGATCGTTCGCTCATGAGCGAGCCCCGGGTCCTCAGTGAGCGCCGCGGCGATGCCGTGCTCGTCACCTTGAACGCGCCGCAGCGGCGCAACGCGATCGATCAGCAGATGGTCGACGCGCTGCACCGCGTGCTCGACGAGTATTGGCACGACAAGACGCTGGCCGCCGTCGTGATCACGGGGGCCGGCGACAAGGCGTTCGCCGCGGGCGCCGACATCGCGCAGCTGCGCGAACGCACCTCGCGCGACGCGTTGCGCGCGATCAACAGCAGCATCTTCAACCGCATCGAGGAGTTCCCGGCTCCCGTGATCGCCGCGATCAAGGGCTTCGCGCTCGGCGGCGGCTGCGAGCTCGCGATTGCGTGCGATCTGCGTGTGCTCGGCGAGTCGGCGAAGCTCGGCCAGCCCGAGGTCAAGCTCGGCATCATCCCGGCGGCCGGAGGCACCTATCGGCTGCCGCGCCTCGTCGGGCTCGGCCGCGCGCGCGAGCTGATCTACACGGGCCGCATGGTCGACGCGCAGGAAGCGCAGCGCATCGGCCTCGCGAACGCGGTCGTGCCCGACGCGCAAGTGATCGACAAAGCGCTCGCGCTCGCGGCCGAGATCGCGCAGAACGGACGCCTCGCGGTGCGCGGCGCGAAGCGTGCGCTCAATGCGCTCTCGCGCCCCGGCCAGGAGCGCGCGATTGCGTGCGAGAGCTCGGTGCAGGCGGGGTTGTTCGACAGCGAGGACAAGAAGGCCCGCATGGACGCGTTCTTGAGCAAACAGACGAAAGGCTGAACGATGACGAATCCGAGGTTCGAAACGGTTGCGGTGCTCGGTGCAGGCACGATGGGTGCGGGCATCGCGCAGGTCTGCGCGCAGGCGGGGTCGAGCGTGATCCTGCAGGACGTCACCGACGAGCTCGCGCAGAAGGGACTCTCGCGGGTGCGCGACTTCCTGCAGAAGGGCGTCGAGAAGGGCAAGGTCACCGTGCAACAACGCGACGACGTGCTCGCGCGCATCACGACGACGACCGATCGCGTACGCGCGTGCCGCACTGCCGATCTCGTCGTCGAGGCGGTCCCGGAGAAACTCGAGATCAAGAACGGACTGTTCCGCGAGATCGGCGCCGTCGTGGCGCCTGCGTGCGTGCTCGCGAGCAACACGTCGTCGCTGTCGCTCGGCAAGGTGTTCGCCGGCGTCGTGGGTCCGGAGCGCTGCATCGGCATGCACTTCTTCAACCCGGTGCCGCTGATGGCGCTGCTCGAGCTCGTGCGCACGGCCGCGACGTCGCAGGCGACGATCGACGCGGCGACCGAGTTCGGCAAGCAGCTCGGCAAGGAGCCGATCCTCGTCAAGGACAGCCCGGGGTTCGCGAGCTCGCGCCTCGGCGTGTGCCTCGGCCTCGAGGCGATCCGCATGCTCGAGGGCGGCGTGGCCTCGGCCGAGGACATCGACAAGGCCATGGTGCTCGGTTACGGCCATCCGATGGGGCCGCTGCGGCTCACGGACCTCGTCGGGCTCGACGTGCGTCTCGCGATCGCCGACTACCTCGCCAAGGAACTGTCGAACCCGGGGTTCAAGGTGCCCGAGCTGATGCGCAAGATGGTGGCCGAGGGCAAGCTCGGCAAGAAGACGGGCCAGGGCTTCTACCGCTGGTAGCAGCTTCGCCCGGCCGCAGGCGCCCGCGCGGCAGGCAAACTTCCCTCGGGCTGTCTCCGACACTTTGTAGGAGGTTTGTGGCACAATAGGGTCCATGTCGCCGCGCCGCAGCATCTCCTCGGCCACCACGGACGCCGAACTGACCGTGCTCAAGGCGCTGTGGGACGGCGGCCCTGCGACGGTGCGCGAGCTGCTGCAGCGGCTCGGCACCGATTGGGCCTACACGACGGTGCAGACGCTCGTCGGCCGGCTCGTCGAGAAGGGTCAGGTGCGCGCCGACCGCAAGGACATCGCGCACGTGTTCACGGCGACCGTGGCGCGCGACGAGCTCGCGCATCGGCAGGTCGACGAGGTCGCGAGCTCGCTGCTCGACGGCGCCATCGCGCCGCTCGTGTTGCGGCTCGTCGAGAAGGGCAGGTTCACCGCGGCCGAGATCACGCGTTTCCGCGCGCTGCTGCAGGCGGCCGAGAAGAAGACGCGAGGAGGCAAGTCGTGAGCTGGCTCGTCACGAACACGTTGGTCGCCGGCGTGCTCGCGCTGCTCGTGATGGGAGTCGGGCGATGGCTGCGGCCGGCACCGGCGGCCATGCACGTGTTGTGGCTGTTCGTGTTGCTGAAGCTCGTGCTGCCGCCGCTGTTCGAAGTGCCGATCGACGTGTCCTGGCTGCGCGCCGAGCCGGTGGTGGAGCCCGTCGTCGTGCCGATCGAGACCGGCGTCGGCGGGGTGCTGCCCGCCGCGCGCGTGTTGCCCCTGTTGTCTGCCGCCGCGCCGGCGCCGCAGTTCGCTCTCGACGAAATGCTGCTGTGGGCGTGGGGTGCCGGCTCGGTGCTGTTCGTCGGGTTCCTGCTGCTCGGCATCGTGCGCGGACACCGCCGCCTGCGTTCGCTCGGGCCCGTGCCGCCGTGGCTGGCCCGCGAGGTCGAGACGCTGGCCGCGCGGCTAGGCGTTCGCGTTCCCGAACTGCTCGACGATCCCGCGGCGACGTCGCCGTGCGTGTGGAGCCTCGGCCAGATACGGCTCGTGCTGCCCGTTCGCGTGCTCGCGGCGGCGACGCCGAAGGGGCGCGCCGCGGTCCTCGTGCACGAGCTCGCGCACCTGCGACGCGGCGACCACTGGCTCGCGCAGCTCGAGCTCCTGATGGCCAGCGTCTTGTGGTGGCATCCGCTGTTCTGGTTCGCGCGCGCGCGGCTGCGGCTCTGGGCCGAGCTCGCCTGCGACGCGTGGGCTGTCGCGAGCGTGCCCGAGGCGACGATCGACTTCGCCACGGTGCTGATCGAGGCCGTGGCACGACCTGATTCCGCGGTTCCCGGCATGACCGTCCTCGGTGCGAGGCCGGCGGCGCGGGCCGCATTCGAACGGAGGTTGACGATGATCCTGAACGAGAACGTCCCGTGCCGCGGCTCGCGTGCCTGGTGGTTGCCCTTCACCGCGCTCGGACTCGGCTTGTTTGCCGTGCCCGTGGCCGCGCAAGAAGAGGAGACGCCGGTCCGCGTCGAAGTGCGCGTGAACGGCAAGAAGGTGGACCAGCTCAGCAGCGAGGCGCGACGCATCCTGTTGCAGCGACTGCAACACGAGGAGGAGGAAGCAGCCGAGGCTCGACCCGGCAGGAAGAAGAAGAGCGCTGACGAGGCTCAGGACCCCGTGTCGAAGAAGGGCCCGGCCAAGTCGGCAAAGGCGGGCAAGAACAAGAAGGCAGTCGTGCTCGACGACATGGACCTGGAGAACCTCGACCTCGAAGGCCTGCCCGACCAGATCCGCGCGGGTTTGAAGGCCGGCTTCGCCGAGGCGCGCAAGGAGATCCGCAACGACAAGGACCTGCGTGAGCTCGGCATCACCGACGAGGTGCTTGACCTGCTCGACAACATCGGCAGCGGCAAGGGCCTCGAGAAGAACATCGATTCCGTCATCAAGGCCGCGATGAAGGGTGCGGGCTCGGTCATCGTCAAGGAGCTCCAGGCCGACGGGACGCTGCGCGACCTCGATCTGCACGAGGACATCGGCAAGTTCGTCGACGATCTGCTCGAGAAGGGCTACGACGCCGAGAAGATGGCTGACATCGCGATCAAGACGGTGAAGTCGGCCCTCAAGGACGCCAAGGTCGAGGTTCTGCACGACGCGGACCTCAAGAAGCTCGGCATCGAGAAGGACGTCGAAGGCCTGCTCGACCACGTGATCTCGGGCAAGGGCAGCTTCAACGGCAGCCTACAGAGGATCATCGACAAGGCGATCAAGTCCTCGTTGCGCGAAGCGAAAGAGGAGAACGAGGAGGAAGAGGAAGCCGAAGAAGCGAAGCCCGCGCCGAAGAAGAAGCTCGAGCGGAAAACCAAGGAAGGCCGCAATCGCCCGCCCGAGATCCGCTAGTCCAGCGCGGAGGCGATCCAGGAGCGGATCGCGGCACAGGCGGAGGCGAGCGGGATGCGCTGTCCCTAGAACATCGGGTCGATGGCTTCATGGGCCCGCCGAACGGCTGCCCAACGCGCCGAGCGATCGGGCGGAAGGCGACATGCGACGCGGACAGAGTCCCCGCGAGTTGACGGTGGTCGAGCATCTCGTTCGCCAACTCGCGCGGGTGGCGATACTCCGTCAAAGCCGGCAGCAACGCGGCCTTGGCGATGACATGTGCTGCGTCCTCGAAGTGGCGCACGAACGTGGCCGGTGCAGCGCCGTTGTCGAAGCGCCTGCGGATGGCATCGAGCTTCTCGATCAGCGTCACCAGGGGATGCACGCATCGGAGGCATCGCGGCCGGTTGTCGAGGAAGCCCGCGGCCTGGCCGGCATGTGCCAGGTGTTCGTGAACGAACGACGAGGCGTCGACCGCCACGGACGGAACGACACGGGCATTGCCGACCTCGAGCAGGACGAACGGGCGGAAGCTCGGGCCCAGATCGCCGAGAAGTTGTCCCGGGTAGTGCACGCGCAGTTCGGCGCTGCGGCACGAGGGATCGGCCGTCGGCACGAGATCGACGGTGGCGGCCGTGACGCGGATCTCCTTGGCCAGCGACACGAAGTACCGATGCCGGTCGATGCTCGCGGCCTTGCTGGTGCTCTTCCAGTTCGACACGGAGGGCAGTCCGGGCACGGCGCCGGGCTCGATCTTCAAGTCGAGGTCCTCGGAGAACCGCTCGATGAGTCCGAAGCCCTTCGCGAGCGATGTGCCGCCCTTGAACCAGACGTCGAAGCCCTGGTGCAGCAGCGCCCACAGTGTGTGGGTGGCCCAGTAGTCCTTCTCGACGAGTGCGGGGGCGATCCGGCGCGCAGTGGCGACGATATGCACGAGGTCGCTGAACTCTGCGTCGTCGTGGACGAAGTTCATGCGGCCGACGCGACCAGCGCAGCGTCGATGGCGTTGCGGGTCTGGCGCGTTCCGTATCGTGACGCCATCCCGCGCAGCCTGGTCGTGTCGAAGGCGCCAGCGCGCACACGGTGGGCGAGGGCCGTGGCCAATTCGCTCGGCGAGGTGCCGACAGCGTCCGCGTGTTCGAAGAGATCGACGACGTACCACTCTGGGGATGGTGAGGGCGGGAACGCCACCCGCCGCAACAGGAACCTGCGTCCAGCGAATTCGAACACCCCGGAGCGCTTCGTGTTGTAGACGACCGGCATCGCAAACAGCGCTGTCGTGCCGAGCCCGAGGGCGTTCCAATGGTGCGGCCCGGTGAAGACATGGGCAGAGTCCTCGAGGAAAGCGCGCATGAGCTCGGCATCGGTCGGCGGCACTTCGCCGAAGCCTCCGGTGCGTGGGCAGCTGTAGAGACCGTGGGCCAGGGCGCGCAGGACGCCCGCGCGCGCGAGCCGCCTCGCGAACCGAGGCGGGTTGGAACTCCATACCGCGAACTCGCGGGTGCGGTAGACTCGGCCTGGTTCGAGCGTTGGAGGCTTGCGGTCCATGTATGTATTTTTCGGAAGAATAATACCGCACATCAAGCGAGAGTGCGAGAATGCCGCAAACTGGATCTGGAGAGAGACTTCGATCCGCTGGCGGACCCGCGCATGGTAGAACGGCGGCATGGCGACGGTCCCCTGCTTCCACGTCGATGCGTTCACGGCGCGAGCGTTCCGCGGCAACCCGGCCGCCGTGTGTCTGTTGACTGCGAGCCGCCCGACGCGCTGGATGCAGGCGGTCGCGGCCGAGATGAACCTGTCCGAGACTGCATTCGTGCGGCCGCTCGCGCGCGGGTTCTCGCTGCGCTGGTTCACGCCAAAGGTCGAGGTGGACCTGTGCGGCCACGCGACGCTCGCGGCAGCTCACGTGTTGTGGCAGGAGGGCATCGCGCCGAAGCACGCGGCGCTCGGTTTCGAGACGCGCAGCGGGCGGCTCTCGGCCGTGCGCACGAAGTCGGCGATCGAGCTCGACTTCCCGGCGCTGACCGCGCGGCCGTGCAAGCCGCCGAGCGGGTTGGCGCAGGCGCTCGGTGCTTCGCCGCGCGTGGTCGCGATGAGCCGACACGACCTGCTCGTCGAACTCGCGTCCGAACGCGCCGTGCGCGAGCTGCAGCCCGACCTCGCGCGGCTGCGCCGCTTGCCGGTCCGCGGCGTCATTGCGACGGCACGCGCGCGGCGGCGGTGGGACTTCGTCTCGCGCTTCTTCGCGCCCGCGGTCGGCGTCGACGAGGATCCCGTGACGGGCTCGGCGCACAGCGTGCTCGCGCCGTACTGGGGCGAGCGACTCGGCAAGACGGAGATGCTCGGCTACCAGGCATCACCACGCGGTGGCGAAGTGGCCGTGAAGCTGCGCGGCGACCGCGTCGGCCTCGGCGGCGAGGCGCTGACCGTCGTGCGCGGCGAGCTCGTGGTGCGGTGAAGGATGACCGCCATCTGCGTCGACGAAGTTCGGCGAGGCATCCGTCTCGCTATCGCGGGGGCGGGACCTCGCCGTGCCACTCCGCGGTCAGGTCGAGCCACAGCGCGAGCCCCTGGAACGGAGCCCAACTCGCATAGCGGCGTTCCACGGTGCGATCCGCCGCCGGCTTCTTCTTCCCGGCCAGCGCCGCGAGCCGCGCGCGGCACCAGCTGTCGAGCGCGAGTTTGTCGTAGTGGCCGAGCAGCCGCATCGCCTGCCCGGCCGCGTACGGTCCGAAACCGCGCAGCGCGAGCAGGCGGTCCCAGAGCTCGGCCGACGTCTGCGGCTGCAGGAACTGTTCGTCCGTGAGACGACCTGCTGCGAAACCCGAAGCGAGAGCAACCGCGGCCTCGGCGCGGTAGCCCGTGCGAACGACCTCGCGGTAGAACGACGCATCGCGCAGGCACTGCTGCGGCGACGGGAACGCGCGCGCGCCGCTCGGCGCCGGAGACCCGGCCGCCGCGACGAGGTTCTTCGTCATCGCTTCGGTGCCGGCCCAGGTCGTGTTCGTCGTGAACAAGAGCTTCATGAGGTCTTCGAACACGGTGGCCGAGCGCAGCATCCGGCCCGCACCGCGCCGCGCGGCCCATTGCAGCGACGGCGCTCTGCGGCACATCGCGTGGAACGCGCCGAGGTCGTCGCGCAGCCGCAGCATGTGCGCGATCTGCCGTCCCGCCGCCGCCGCCGCCGAACCGCGCAGCGGCCGCGCGCTCTCGAGCCGCAGCGTGAGGGCGTCTTTCCTCTCGTGCCGCAGCGTCGCATCGACGGCCTGCCCATCGACGAGCAGCACCGTCGAGAAGGCCTGCGACGCTTCGTCAAACCGGTGCGGAGCCAGCGCGACCCAGCCGTGGCCGAACAGGCACAGCCGTAGCTCGAACGGTCGCGGTATCGGCAGCTGGAGCGTTCGCGTGGGCATTCGCGTGGAGTGGCAACGCCTACATCGACCGCACTTCGATCGCGCCGTCCTTGCTGACGAGCACGATCGAGTTGCGCGGCAGCGGGTCCCAACCGGGGTCTTCGCTGAGCGGTTCGGAGCTCACGAGCACGCAGCCGCGCCCGCTGTCGGGCGACAGCATGCGGCACACGCCGCCCTGGCACACATAGAGACGGCCCGTGTGCACGAACAGGCTTTCTCCCTCGTAGTCGGGTTCGGTCGTGAAGCGGCAGGCCACGGCGGACTCGCCATCGCTGAGCGCGAGGTTCAGGTAGGAGTGAGCCCCTTGCCCATGCTGCTTGCACAGCGCGACGCATCGTGCGACCGCGGCCTGCATCGCGGCCGCGAGGTGTTCGGCGCCTGAAGAGTTCTTGCTCGCGAGCTCGTCGATGACGAGCCCGAACAGGTGTTCCGAGTCCGTGTTGCCGTGGATGCTGTGGAATGCGTCGTCGCTGAGGGAGCTCAGCAGCGGCCGCCGCACCTGAGCGAAATCGCCGATGTCGCCGTTGTGCATGAACGCATGGCGCCCTCTGCGGAACGGGTGGCAGTTCGCTTCACTCTGGCCGCCGTGCTTCGTCGCCGCACGCACGTGCGCGAAGATCAGCGGGCTCTGCACGACGCGCGCGAGCTCGAGCAGGTTCGCGTTGTTCCACGCCGGCGTCACGGAGCGGAACAGCGCGGGTTCGCTGTCCACATCGGGCACGTACCACGCGATCCCGAAGCCATCGCCGTTCAGCGGCTCTTCCTGGCCCTTGCTGTGGTGGCTCTGGTCGATGATCGAGTGTTTTGGTTCGACGATCAGCGACGAGAGCCGGATGGTCGGACCCAGATACATCGTGAAGCGGCACATGAGTCCGTGTTCTACGCGATGTATCACTTTCGTGCAGGCGCAACCCGGCCCGCTGCGCGCGCAGTTACGCGGTTTCGCGCGGCGGCTACAGTCCCGGTCTCTTTCGGAGTGAACCATGCCGCGATCCCCGCTTGCCCTGCTGCTCACCACGCTGCTGGCCAACCTGCCGGCGCCCACGATGGCGCAGGATCTGTCCGTGCCGCGCTCGTTCTACGGCTTCGGCGATCCGACGGCGCTTGCCGTGAACGCCGCCGAGACCCGCGCCTACGTCGGCGAAGGTGCGGCCGTCTCGATCCTCGATCTGGCCGTGCTCGGCAACCCGATGCCGGCATCGGCCGTGCTCGCGCGCATCCCGGTCGATGCGTCCGTCGTCGCGCTGACGCTCGACGAGACGAACCAGCGCCTGCTCGTCGCGGGTGGCAGCTACGGCGTGCTCGACATCGCGCTCGGCGGCGCGTCGTTTCCGGTCACGGTGCGCGACGATCCCGGCGACAAGGTCTGCTTCGAGATCGCGTTGACGCCATCGCACGTGCTCGCCGTGTTCGGCGCCGTGAATGCCTCGGAGCTGCGCATCTACGACCGCGCGACGCTGTCGCTGGTCAGCAC
>Ga0111538_10000312_pt1 | contig 62939 bp, 53 predicted proteins | sample SoiMethybrSBSTD1_FD_79669 | JGI IMG/M metagenome (GOLD analysis project Ga0111538, IMG submission 79669) | Bulk soil microbial communities from a Populus tree surrounding site in Tennessee, USA - Soil MetaG P. TD hybrid SBSTD1 (version 2)... | ecosystem: Environmental > Terrestrial > Soil >...
AAGAGCGACCTTCCCAGCCCGCACGAGATCTGCGAGATCCTCGACCAGTACGTGATCGGCCAGGTCCAGGCGAAGAAGATCCTCGCCGTCGCGGTCTACAACCACTACAAGCGCCTGAAGACCGGCGGCAAGCAGGACGACGTCGAGCTCGCCAAGTCGAACATCCTGCTGATCGGCCCCACGGGCTCCGGCAAGACGCTGCTCGCGCAGACCCTCGCGCGCCTGCTGAACGTCCCCTTCGTGATCGCCGACGCGACCACCCTCACCGAGGCCGGCTACGTCGGCGAGGACGTCGAGAACATCATCCAGAAGCTGCTGCAGAAGTGCGACTACGACGTCGAGAAGGCGCAGCGCGGCATCGTCTACATCGACGAGATCGACAAGATCTCGCGCAAGTCGGACAACCCGTCGATCACCCGCGACGTCTCGGGCGAGGGCGTGCAGCAGGCGCTCCTCAAGCTGATCGAGGGCACCATCGCCTCGGTGCCTCCCCAGGGCGGGCGCAAGCACCCGAACCAGGAGTTCGTGCAGGTCGACACGACCAACATCCTGTTCATCTGCGGCGGCGCCTTCGGCGGCCTGGAGAAGGTGATCCAGAACCGCAGCGACAGCTCCGGCATGGGCTTCGGCGCGCACGTGCGCTCGATGAACAACCGCCAGGAGCTGAACGAGCTGCTGCACGACGTCGAGCCCGAGGACCTGATCAAGTACGGTCTCATCCCCGAATTCGTCGGCCGCCTGCCGGTGGTGGCGGTGCTCGACGAGCTCGACGCCGGAGCGCTGGTGAAGATCCTGGTCGAGCCCAAGAACGCGCTGGTGAAGCAGTACCAGAAACTCCTCGCGATGGAGGGGGTGGAACTGGAATTCCGCGAGCACGCGCTGCAGGCCATCGCCAAGCGCGCCCTGGAGCGCCGCACCGGCGCTCGCGGCCTGCGCTCGATCATCGAGGCCGCGTTGCTGGACATCATGTTCGACCTCCCGTCGCTCACGAACGTCCAGAAGGTCGTCGTCGATGAAGGCGCGATCGGCGGCGAAGGCAAGCCGCTGCTCATCTACTCCGACCAGCCAAAGGTCGCGGGTGGACAGCAATAGGGACCGTCACCGCTCCCAGTCCCCCCGGCGGGGTTGTCATCCGTCCCCGTCGCCCCCACGTTTCACCCGATTCCCCCCCTAGGAACCCACCATGACCGCAACTTTTTCCGCCGACTCACGCGTATTGCCGCTGCTGCCGCTGCGCGACGTGGTGGTGTTCCCCCACATGGTGATCCCGCTCTTCGTGGGGCGCCCCAAGTCGATCAAGGCGCTGGAAGCCGCGATGGAGGAGGGCAAGAACGTGGTGCTCGTGGCGCAGAAGTCCGCCGCGAAGGACGAGCCCAACCCCGAGGACCTGTACGACGTGGGCACGGTCTCGACGATCCTGCAGATGCTGAAGCTGCCCGACGGGACGGTGAAGGTCCTGGTCGAGGGCGTGCAGCGCGCGCGCATCGAGCGCGTGCTCACCGACAAGCCCAACTTCGAGGCCGAGATCGAGCTGATCGGCTCGGACGAGCCCGACAACACCGAGGTCGAGGCGATGCGCCGCACGCTGCTCGCCCAGTTCGACCAGTACGTGAAGCTGAACAAGAAGATCCCGCCCGAGGTCCTCACCTCGCTCTCGGGCATCGACGGCGCCGGGCGCCTGTCGGACACCATCGCCGCGCACCTGCCGCTCAAGCTCGAGCAGAAGCAGCAGATCCTCGAGATGTTCCACGTGGGCCGGCGCCTCGAGCAGCTGCTGCAGCTCCTCGAGACCGAGATCGACATCATGCAGGTGGAGAAGCGCATCCGCGGGCGCGTGAAGCGCCAGATGGAGAAGAGCCAGCGCGAGTACTACCTGAACGAGCAGGTGAAGGCGATCCAGAAGGAGCTCGGCGACTCGGAAGAGGGCGCCGACCTGGACGAGCTGGAGAAGAAAGTCAAGGCCGCGCACATGCCCAAGGAGGCACGCACCAAGTGCGAGGCGGAGCTGAAGAAACTGAAGCTCATGTCGCCGATGAGCGCGGAAGCGACCGTCGTGCGCAACTACATCGACACGCTCGTGGGCTTGCCGTGGAAGAAGAAGTCCAAGGTGTCCACGGACCTCAAGAACTCCGAGAAGATCCTCGACGCCGACCACTACGGCCTCGAGCGCATCAAGGAGCGCATCGTCGAGTACCTCGCGGTGCAGCAGCGCGTGGACAAGCTCAAGGCCCCGATCCTGTGCCTCGTGGGTCCCCCCGGCGTGGGCAAGACCTCGCTCGGCCAATCGATCGCGCGCGCCACCAATCGCAAGTTCGTGCGCATGAGCCTGGGCGGCGTTCGGGATGAGGCCGAGATCCGCGGCCACCGCCGCACCTACATCGGCTCGATGCCCGGCAAGATCCTGCAGAACATGACCAAGGTCGGCGTGAGGAACCCGCTCTTCCTGCTGGACGAGGTCGACAAGATGGGCATGGACTTCCGCGGCGACCCGTCGTCTGCGCTGCTGGAAGTGCTGGATCCCGAGCAGAACCACACCTTCGTCGACCACTACGTCGAGGTCGAGTACGACCTCTCGGACGTGATGTTCGTGGCGACCGCCAACACGCTCAACATCCCCCCGCCGCTCCTCGACCGGATGGAAGTGATCCGGCTCTCGGGCTACACCGAGGACGAGAAGGTGCACATCGCGCGCCAGTACCTGCTGCCCAAGCAGTTCAAGGCGAACGGCATCAAGGAAGGCGAGCTCACCGTGACCGACTCCGCGCTGCGCGACATCACGCGCTACTTCACGCGCGAGGCCGGCGTGCGCTCGCTCGACCGCGAGCTCGCCAAGATCTCGCGCAAGGTCGTGAAGGCGATCCTCACGCGCAAGAAGGACGGCGCGCACGTCACCGTCAACGCGAAGAACCTCGACAAGTACCTGGGCGTGCGCAAGTACACCTACGGCATCGCCGAGAAGGAGAACCAGATCGGCCAGGTGACGGGCCTCGCATGGACCGAGGTCGGCGGCGAGCTGCTCACGATCGAGGCGGTCAAGCTGCCCGGCAAGGGCAACACCGTCACCACCGGCAAGCTGGGCGACGTGATGCAGGAATCCATCAAGGCCGCCATCTCGGTGGTGCGCGCCCGGGCCAAGCGCCTGGGCATCGCCGATGACTTCTGGCAGACGCTCGACCTGCACGTCCACCTTCCCGAGGGGGCCACCCCGAAGGACGGCCCCTCGGCCGGCATCTCGATCGCGACCGCGATCACCTCGGTGCTCACGGGCATCCCGGTGCGCTGCGATGTGGCGATGACGGGCGACATCACCCTGCGCGGCGAGGTGCCGCCGATCGGGGGCCTGAGGGTGAAGCTGCTCGCCGCGCACCGCGGCGGCATCAAGAGCGTGCTGATCCCCAAGGAGAACGTGAAGGACCTGCAGGAGATCCCGGAGGAGGTGAAGAACGCCATCGAGATCACCCCGGTCCAGTGGTTCGACGAGGTGCTCGAGCGCGCCCTGGAGAGGAAGCCCGAGCCGCTCGTCGACGCGCCTGCGGTGGCCCCGGTTCCCGCCGCCGAACCTCCGCGCCCCGTGGTGACAAAGCACTGACCGGCTGGAAAAAGACGACGAAATCCGCTAAAATCGTCGTCTTTTCCGGGTGCTTAGCTCAGCTGGTAGAGCGTCGCCCTTACAAGGCGAATGTCGGCGGTTCGATCCCGTCAGCACCCACCAGGAAAGCCAGGTCAGCGAGTCTGGAGCGGTAGTTCAGTTGGTTAGAATACCGGCCTGTCACGCCGGGGGTCGCGGGTTCGAGTCCCGTCCGCTCCGCCAGATCCAGTAGGGCGAACCCCAGAGGTTCGCCCTTTTCGCATAACGGGTTCCCATGCTCCAGAACATCCGCGATTTCGCCAGCAGGAAATTCGTCCGCTGGCTGTTCATCCTCTTCCTGGTCGTTCCCTTCGGCCTCTTCGGCATCGACGCGTACATCAACCGCGTGGGCTCCGACGGCGCCGTGGCGAACGTGGGCCCCGCCCGCGTGACCAACGCCGAATTCGACCAGGCCCTGCGCCGGCAGGCGGACAACTACCGCGAGCAGTTCCGCGGCCAGTTCGACGCCTCGATCATGGACAACCCCGAGATCCGCCGCGCGGTGCTCGACAACCTCGTGTCCGAGAAGCTGGTGCAGATCGGCGCCGAGCGCTCGGGCCTTCGCATCCCCGACGCGGCGCTCGCCGAGCGCATCAGCCGCATGCCGGAGTTCCAGGTCGAGGGCCGCTTCTCCAGGGACCGCTACAACCTGGTGGCGAAGGCGCAGGGCATGACCCCGATCGCGCTGGACGAGCGCCTGCGCCACGCGTTCCGCATGCAGGAGTTCCGCGACGCCATCGCCGAGACGACGATCGTGCCCAAGGCCACGCTCGAGGGCTTCATCAAGCTCTCGGAGCAGACGCGCGAGGTGAGCGTCGTCAACCTCACCCCCGATGCCTTCCTGCCGCGCGTGAAGGTCTCGCCCGAGCAGGTGAAGGCCTATTACGACGGGCACGCCGCCGAATTCACCACTCCCGAGAGCGCGCGCGTCGAGTACGTGGAGCTCTCCGTGGACGCGCTCGCCGCGAAGATCGAGGCGCCGGCCGAGGAGATCAAGCGCAACTACGAGGACGGCCTCAAGCGCAACCAGTGGGGCCAGCCGGAGGAGCGGCGCGCGAGCCACATCCTCGTGACCGTCGCCCCGGACGCGAAGGACGCCGATCGCAAGGCCGCGCAGGCCAGGGCCGCGGCGATCGCCGATCGCGTGCGCAAGGCGCCCAAGACCTTCGCCGAGGTGGCGAAGAAGGAGTCGCAGGACCCGGGCTCGGCGGTCCAGGGCGGCGACCTCGGCTTCTTCGCTCCCCAGGCGATGGTCAAGCCCTTCTCCGACGCCACCTTCGCCGCGAAGAAGGACGAAATCGTGGGCCCGGTCGCCTCGGAGTTCGGCTACCACGTGATCCACGTGACCGACGTGAAGCCCGCGAAGATGCGCTCGCTCGCGGAGGCCACCCCGGAGATCGAGGCGCAGCTGAAGAAGCAGATCGCGCAGCGCATGTTCGCCGAGTCGGCCGAGCAGTTCGCGAACACGGTCTACGAGCAGTCGTCGAGCCTCGCCCCCGCGGCCGAGGCGCTCAAGCTCCAGGTCAAGCAGTCGCCGTGGGTGAGCAAGGGCCAGCCCGGCTTTGGACCGCTGGCCAGCCCCAAGATCAGCGCCGAGATCTTCTCGGACAACACCATCAAGGCGAAGCGCAACACTTCCGCCGTGGAGGTCGCGCCGGGCACGCTCGTGGCCGCGCGCGTGATCGAGCACAAGGGCGCGGAGTTGAAGCCGCTCGAGGGCGTGCGCGCCGACATCGAGCGCAAGCTCGCGCGCGAGGAAGCCCTGAAGCTCGCGCGCAGCGAAGGTGAGGCGAAGCTGAAGGACCTGCAGGCGGGCAAGCCCGCCGAGGTCAAGTGGCCGGCGCCGCTCGCGGTCAACCGCCAGAAGCCGGGTGGCCTCTTCCCGCAGGTGATCGACAAGGCCTTCCGCGCGGATGTGAAGAAGCTGCCCGCGTTCATCGGCATCGAGACGCCCGCGGGCTACTCGCTCGTGCAGGTGAGCCGCGTGATCGAGCTGGAGAAGGTGAACGACCAGATGCGCGACCAGCTCGGGCGCCAGCTCAAGCAGTCGGTGGCGATGGAGGAGCTGGAGGCGACCTTGAACAGCCTGCGCGAGGACGTCGGCGTGACCGTGCGGCGCGGCGCCCTCGACGGCAAGCCCGCGCAGCCTCAGTAGGCGCTATTCCGATTCCAGCCCGGCCGTGGTCGTGCTGAAGCCCGCGTCCACGTAGATTACCTCGCCGGTGATGCCGCTCGCGAGGCTGGACAGGAGGAAGGCGGTGGTGTTGCCCACTTCCTCGGTCGTCACGCCCCGGCGCAGCGGCGCGTTCTTCTCCACGAAATGAAGGATCTTCGAGAATCCGCCGATGCCGGCCGCGGCCAGCGTCTTGATCGGCCCGGCCGAGATCGCGTTCACGCGGATGCCGCCCGGTCCCAGGCTCGCCGCGAGGTAACGCACGCCGGCTTCCAGGCTCGCCTTCGCCAGCCCCATCACGTTGTAGCTGGGGATCGAGCGCGCGGCGCCCAGGTAGGAGAGGGTCACGATCGCGGCGGGCCGCCCCTGCATCATCGGCAGCGCCGCCTTGGCGAGCGCAGCCAGGCTGTAGCTCGAGATGTCGTGCGCCATGCGGAAGTTCTCGCGCGTCACGCTCTCGTGGAAGCCGCCCTTCAGCGCCTCGCGCGGGGCGAAGGCGATGGCGTGCACCAGGCCGTCGAGGCCGTCCCAGCGGCGGCCGAGCTCCGCGAAGAGCGCGTCGATCTGCGCGTCGTCGGCCACGTCGCAGGGCAGGACGAGGTCGCTCCCGAACTCCCTGGCGAGGTCGGTCACGCGCTCGCGCACGCCCTCGCCCTGATAGGTGAAAGCGAGCTCGGCGCCCTCCCGCTTGCAGGCCTTGGCGATGCCATAGGCGATGGAGCGGTTGGAGAGCATGCCCGTCACCAGGATCCGGCGGCCTTGCAGGAAGCCCATTTCGTCGTTCCTTGCTCGTAGAATTGAAGCGTAATCAACGGTTACAGACGGGCTCGCAGTGTATCGCATAATCCCCGGGCCTCCGCCCCCGCCAACCCCTTCCGTGAGACGCCTTTTCGCCTCCTGCGGCCTCGCCGCGGCCTGCACGCTCGCCCCTGCCGGCGCCCTCGCGGCGGACCCGCACAACGTGTTCCGCTACGCCTTCAACGTCGCAGAGACCACGTTCGATCCGGCCGAGATCTCCGACCTCTACTCGTCGACACTGGCATCCAACGTCTTCGACGCGCCGCTCGCCTACGACTACCTGGCGCGGCCGTTGAAGCTGGTCCCGAACACGCTCGAGGCCATGCCCGAGGTGAGCGAACAGGGCACGCTCTATCGCATGCGCGTGAAGCCCGGGATCTACTTCGCCGACGACGCCGCGTTCGACGGCAAGCGCCGCGAGCTCATTGCCGAGGACTACGTGTACTCGATCAAGCGGCTCTTCGACCCGAAGAGGAAGTCGCCGAACCTCTACCTCCTGGAAGGCAACATCGCGGGGATGGACGAGGTCCTCGCCAGGGCCCGGCGCGAGAACCGGATGGACTACGACACGCCGGTCGAAGGGTTGCGCGCGCTCGACCGGTACACGTTCCAGATGCGCTTGAAGCAGCCCAACTACAACTTCATCTACTACCTCGCCTACTGCAACCTCACCTGCGCGGTGGCCCGCGAGGCGGACCAGCGGTACGGCGACAACATCGGCCAGCATCCGGTGGGCACGGGTCCCTACCGGCTCACGTTCTGGAAACGCACGTCCAAGCTGGTCTTCGAGGCCAATCCGGGCTACCGCGAGGAGTACTACGCCGCGACGCCCTCCGACGATCCGGCAAGCCAGGAGGCGTATGCGCGCAACAAGGGCAAGCGCCTTCCGCTCACGCCGCGCGTGGAGATCACGATCCTCGAGGAGCCGCAGCCGCGCTGGCTCGCGTTCCTGAACGCCGAGCACGACATGATCGACCGGCTGCCGGAGCAGTTCGCCAACATCGCTGCGCCCAACGGCACGATTGCGGCGAACCTCGGCAGGCGCGGCATCCGGCTCTCCCGCGTCCCCGGGATGGAGCTCACCTACTCGTACTTCGCGATGAAGGACCCCGTGGTCGGCGGCTACACGCCCGAGAAGATCGCGCTGCGCCGGGCGATCTCGATGGGCAACGACGTGCAGGAGGAGATCTCGATCGTCCGCAAGAACACGGCGATCCCCGCGCAGAGCCCGATCGGCCCCGGCGCCGCCGGCTACGACCCGGCCTTCCGCACCAACGCCATCGAGCACAGCCCGTCCAAGGCGAAGGCGTTGCTCGACATGTACGGCTATGTCGATTGCAACGGCGATGGCTACCGAGACCTTCCGCGGCCCAACGCCTTGGGACCGTGCGAGCCCATGGTGATCGAGTACGCCGCGGCGCCCGACGCCCAGATGCAGCCGCAAGTGGAGCTGTGGAAGAAGAACATGGACGCCATCGGCATCAACATGCAGTTCCGGCGCGAGAAGTGGCCGGACCTGCTGAAGGCGTCCAAGGCGGGCAAGCTGCAGATGTGGGGCCTGGGCTGGAGCGCGGTGCTGCCCGACGCGGACATGTTCTTCGTGATGCTCTACGGGCCCAACGGCGGCCAGGCGAACCATTCGCGCTTCGACCTGCCCGAGTTCAACCGCCTCTACGAGCAGGCCAAGCGCCTGCCCGATGGCCCCGAGCGCAACGCCATCTACCGCGAGATGAACCGCCTCTTCCTCGTCTACATGCCATGGCGCCTCGGCGTGCACCGCTTCTACCTCGACCTGGTGCACCCCTGGGTCGTGGGTTACGTCCGCCACCCCACGATGCGCGGCTGGTGGAAGTACATCGAGATCGACGAGCAGGCGGCGGCGAGGGGGCGTCCGTGATGCGCTTCGCGGCAGCGCTCCTGGCATTCCTCGTGGTCGTGGGTGCCCAGGCCGCGCCGCAGAAGGTGCTGCGCGTGGCCTACCTCAGCGCGGAGACCCACTTCGACCCCGCGGTGGTCTCGGACCTCTACTCCCACAACATCGTGCACGAGATCTTCGAGCCGCCGCTCAGCTACGACTTCCTCGCGCGGCCGGCGAAGCTCAAGCCCGAGACGGCCGAGGCGATGCCCGAGATCACCGAAGACGGCCGCACCTACACGATCCGCCTGAGGAAGGGCATCTACTTCTCCGACGACCCGGTGTTCAACGGGCAGAAGCGCGAGCTGGTCGCGAAGGACTACGAGTACGCGCTGAAGCGGCTCATCGACCCGAAGAACGCCTCGCCCAACCTTTGGCTGATCGAGGGGCGCATCGTCGGCGTCCAGGCCGCGGCCACCCGGGCGAAGAAGGAGAATCGTTTCGACTACGACGCGCCGATCGCGGGGATCGAGACGCCGGACCGCTACACGCTGCGCATCCGGCTGGAGAAGACCGACTACAACTTCCTCTACATCCTGGCGATGGCCAATATCGGGGCCCAGGCGCGGGAGGTGGTGGAGAAATACGGCGCGGACATCGGCGCCCACCCGGTCGGGACCGGGGCCTATCGCCTGGCCGAATGGCGCCGCTCGTCCAGGATCGTGCTCGAGCGCAATCCCAACTTCCGCGAGACCTACTATGACGCGGAGCTGCCGCCGGAGAGCGACGTCCTGGGCCGGCAGCTGCACGCGGAGATGAAGGGCAAGCGCCTGCCCCGGATCGACCGCATCGAGGTCACGATCGTGGAGGAGTCCCAGCCGAGGTGGCTGGCATTCCTCAACAACGAGACCGACTGGGTGAACGTCCCGCTCGAGTTCACCAACATGGCGCTGCCCGGCGGACAGCTCGCTCCCTGGCTGGAGAAGCGCGGCGTGCGGTACATGACGAACATCGATCCCGACGTCACGTACCTCTACTTCAACATGAAGGACCCGGCGCTCGGAGGCTACACGCCGGAGAAGGTGGCGCTGCGCCGCGCGATCTCGCTCGCCTACAACATCGGCGAGGAGATCTCGCTGGTGCGCAACGGCGCCGCCATCGAGGCGCAGAGCCTGGTCCCGCCGGGGGTGCTCGGCTACGACCCGGCCTTCACGATCGGCAAGACGTACGACCCGCCCAAGGCCAAGGCGCTCCTCGACATGTTCGGCTACGTGGACCGCGACGGCGACGGCTGGCGCGACATGCCCGACGGCAGCCCGCTCGTCTTCCACTACACGACCGAACCCGACGGCACGAACCGGCTCTTCGCCCAGCTCTGGAAGAAGAACGTCGAGGCGATCGGCGTCCGCATGGAGATGAAGGTGGCCAAGTGGCCCGACAACCGCAAGGAGTCCAAGCTCGGCAAGCTGCAGACTTGGGGGCTCGCGTGGAACGCCGACTATCCCGACGGCGAGAACTTCTACCAGCTCCTCTACGGCCCCAACTGCGGCTCCTCCAACGATGGCTGCTTCCAGCTGAAGGAGTTCGACGCCCTGTACGACAAGGCCGCGAAGCTGCCGCCCGGACCCGAGCGCACGGCGATCTACCAGGAGATGGCGCGCCTGGTCGCGGTCTACGCGCCGATGAAGGTCAACTCCCACCGCAAGCGCCACCAGCTGATCCAGCCCTGGGTGCTGGGGTGGCGGCGCAACCACTTCCAGTACGAGGGCTACCGCTACGCCGACATCGACCTCGAGCGGCGTGCCAGGATCGTCAAATGACCCCCGGAGGCCCACCGGGTGGCCGTCAAAAAACCGTTATAATTCCGCGATTTTGCTCACTTTCCGCGCCTTGAACCCCATCCGCCTCCCGATCCTGGCCGCCACCCTCGCGCTGGCCGCGGCATTTGCGTTGGGCACGGCGGAGGCGGCGCCGAAAAAGGTGCTGCGGATGGCCTTCCGGACGGCGGAGACGGGCTTCGACCCGCAGAAGGTCTACGACCGCTACTCGGTGGGCATCTGCGAGAACATCTACGAGGGCCTGCTCACCTACGACTACCTCGCCCGCCCGGTGAAGGTCGTTCCGCTGGTGGCCGAATCGGTCCCGGAGCCGGAGGAGGGCGGCACGCGCTACACCTTCCGCATCAAGCCGGGCATCTACTACGTCGACGATCCCGTGTTCAAGGGCCGGAAGCGCGAGCTCGTGGCGCGCGACTTCGAGTACGCGATCAAGCGCTTCCGCGACCCGGTGAACAAGAGCCCGTACGAGTGGCTCTTCGAGAACAAGGTCGCCGGGCTGGACGAATACGTCGAGCGCCAGAAGAAGGCCGGCAAGTTCAACTACGACGAGCCGGTCACGGGCCTCGAGGTGCGCGGCAAGTACGTCATCAGCTTCAAGCTGAAGGAGCCGGACTACAACTTCCTCTACGTCCTCGCCATGCCCAACGTCGTGCCCGTGGCGCGCGAGGTGATCGAGGGCTACGCGGCGGACACGCACGGCCACCCCGTCGGAACGGGCCCGTACGTGCTGAAGGACTGGGTGCGGCGCTCCAAGATCGTGCTCGAGAGGAACCCGGACCACCGCGGCTACGAGCTGGACCCGCGCTACGCGGACATGCGAGATCCCTTCGACCGCGCCGCGGTCGAGGCGCTGCGCGGCAAGCGCCTGCCCCTGATCGACCGTGTCGAGATCTACCCCATCGAGGACGAGCAGCCGCGCTACCTCGCCTTCATGAACCTCGAGCACGACCTGCTCGACGAGCTGCACCCCGCCTTCGTCCACCAGGTCCTGCCCAACGGCAAGCTCAACTCGGTGCTCGAGAAGCGCGGCGTGCACGTCTTCCGCGAGGAGCAGCCCGAGTTCACCTACGACTCGTTCAACGTCGAGGACCCGGTGATCGGCGGCTATTCTCCCGAACGCGTGGCGCTGCGCCGGGCCCTCGTGCAGGCGCACGACCGCACGCAGGAGATCAACATCATCCGCAAGCAGCAGGCGCTGCCGGCGCAGAGCCCGGTGCCGCCGGGCATCGTGGGCTACGACCCCGAGTTCCGCGCGCCTTCGCAGGACTTCGACACCTCCAAGGCCAAGGCGCTGCTCGACATGTTCGGCTACGTGGACCGCGACGGCGACGGCTGGCGCGACCAGCCCGACGGCAAGCCCCTGGTGCTCTCGTACAAGTACAACGTGAGCCAGGAGACGCGGCAGCTGGCGGAGCTGTGGGTGAAGTCGCTCGCCAACGTCGGCATCCGCATGGACACGCTCGGCATCCAGTTCGCCGACCTGCTGAACGACAAGCGCGTGGGCAAGTTCCAGATCGCCGCGTCCGCATGGACCGCCGACTACCCCGATGCGCAGAACTTCCTCCAGCTCTACTACGGGCCCAATACCGACCAGTCCAACGAGTCGCGCTTCAAGCTGCCCGAGTACGACCGGCTCTACCAGAAGTCGCTGGGGCTGCCCGACGGTCCCGAGCGCAGCGCCATCTACCGCGAGATGAACCGCTTGCTGCTGGCGTACGCCCCGGTGAGGCTGGGCGTGCACCGCATCTACAACCACCTGCAGTACCCCTGGGTGAGGGGATACAAGAAGCATCCGATCCTGTACACCAACTTCAAGTACCTGGACATCGACGTGGCGGCCCAGCAGGTCGCAATGAAGTGAGCTCCCACGAGGAGAGAGGAGGAGTCGCGTGACCGCTTACGTAATCCGAAGGCTGTGGCAGATGATCCCGACGATCGCCGGGGTGATCCTGCTGATCTTCTTCCTGTTCAACTGGGTGGGAGGCGACCCCGCGCAGGTCCTCGCCGGGAAGATCTCCAACCCCGAGCAGATCGCCAATATCCGCAAGCAGCTGGGCGTGGACCAGCCCTACTGGTACCAGCTGTGGGTGTTCGTGCAGCAGGTGTTCACCTTCGACTTCGGCCGCAGCTGGTCGACCAACGAGGAGGTGTCGCGGATCCTGCTCACGCGCGTCGGCCCCACCCTCACCATCATGATCCCGGTGCTGGTGATCGAGACGGTCCTGGCGGTGCTCTTCGCGATCATGGTCGCGTACGTGCGCGGCAGCGTGACCGATCGCACGATCATGATCGTGTGCACGGTGGCCATGTCGATCAGCTTCCTGGTCTACATCATCGTGTTCCAGTGGCTGTTCGGCTTCATCCTCGGCTGGTTCCCGGTGCAGGGGTGGAGCGAGAGCTTCTGGAAGAACCTGTTCACCTACGCGCCGCTGCCGATCATGCTGGCGGTGTTCGTGGGCCTCGCCCCGCAGCTGCGACTGTACCGGTCGTTCTTCCTCGACGAGATCAACCAGGACTACGTGCGCACCGCGCGCGCCAAGGGCCTGCCCGAGAAGAAGGTGATGCTCAAGCACGTGCTGAGGAACGCGATGATCCCGATCCTCACCAACATCGGCATCTCGCTGCCGGGCATCTTCGTGGGCTCGTTCCTGCTCGAGGTGTTCTTCTCCGTCCCCGGCCTCGGGCGCGAAATCATCACGGCGGTCAACCGCAGCGACTTCCCCGTGATCAAGGCGGTGACCGTGTACCTCGCCATCCTGACCATGCTGATCAACCTGATCGTCGACGTGATGTACAAGTACGTCGACCCGAGAGTGAGCTTCAAATGAGCGCCGTCCTGACCAATCCCCCGTCGCCCCCGGCGATCGAGTCCCCGGGCCTGTGGACCCTCGCCTGGCGGCGCCTGCGCCAGGACACCGTCGGCATGGTGTCGCTGGTCGTCGTCGCCTTCTTCCTCATGATGATGGCGAGCTCCTACTTCGGGATCGTCGCCAAGGACTGGGCACGGGAGAAGGGCGTGTCGTACGCCAACCCCTCGTTCCTGGCCGGCGCCGAGAACCTCGAGGCGCAGGCGATGGCGAAGAAGGTGGCCGAGTCGAAGGTGCCGCCGGTGGACCTCTCGGACATCGACCCGCTCGCCCCGCGCTACAAGGAGTGGGAAGAGCGCGCCGCCAAGATCGCGGTGACCGAGGTGAAGCGCGCCGAGTCGCTGCCCCTGGGCGGCGACAAGTGGGGCCGCGACGTGCTGCAGAAGGTGGTGAAGGGCTCCGAGGTGTCGATCTTCGTCGGCATCACCGCGGCGCTCTTCGCGACGGCGCTCGGGACGATGCTGGGCGCCGCCGCCGGCTACTGGGGCGGTTGGGTCAACGACTTCCTCGAGTGGTTCTACAACGTCTTCACCTCGATCCCCTACATCCTGCTGATCCTCGCCTTCGCCGCGGTCGCCGCCGCGACGGGCAAGTTCGGCAAGGGCATCCTGCCGATCGTGCTGATCCTCGGCCTCACCGGCTGGACCGGCCCCTACCGCCTCATCCGCGCGGAGTACATCAAGCACGGCAACCGCGAGTACGTGAAGGCGGCGCAGGCGATCGGCGCCTCGAATTTCTCGCGCATGTTCGTGCACATCCTGCCCAACGTGAGCCACGTGGCCCTGGTGCAGCTCTCGCAGCACACGGTGCAGTTCATCAAGGCCGAGGTGATCCTGTCGTTCCTCGGCTTCGGCGTGCCGGTGGACATGGTCTCGTGGGGCACGATGCTCGCCGAGGCGCAGAACGAGCTCGTGATCGGCAAGTGGTGGCAGCTCTTCGCCGCCGGCGCCGCGATGGCGATCCTCGTCACCGCCTTCTCCCTCCTCACCGATTCCCTGCGCGACGCGCTGGATCCGAAACTCAAGTGAGCGCGCAGATGACCGAACCGAACCAGGACCTGCTGCTGCAGGTCCGCGACCTCGACGTCCGTTTCCGGGTGGACCGCAAGCACGAGCCCTTCCGCGCGGTGAAGGGAATCTCCTTCGACATCCCGAGGAACTCCACCGTGGCGCTGGTGGGCGAATCGGGCAGCGGCAAGAGCGTCTCGGCGATGTCGATCCTGGGCCTGCTGCCCGAGAACGCCATCGTGGCGCCCACGAGCCGGGCGATCTATCACGCCGCGGGCGGCGCGGCCGCGGGCCGCGACCTGCTCAAGGCGGACCTGGCCGAGATGCAGGCGCTGCGCGGCAAGGATATCTCGGTGATCTTCCAGGAGCCGATGACGTCGCTCAACCCGGTATTCACCGTGGGCGAGCAGATCGCCGAGTCGCTGCGCCTGCACATGGGCATGACCGGCAAGCAGGCCGAGGCCCGGGTGATCGAGCTGCTCACCGAGGTGGGCATCCCCGATCCGCAGCTGCGCGCCAACTCCTATCCCCACGAGATGTCGGGCGGCCAGCAGCAGCGCGTGATGATCGCCATGGCGATCGCCTGCGAGCCCAAGCTCCTCATCGCCGACGAGCCCACCACGGCCCTCGACGTCACGATCCAGAAGCAGATCCTCGACCTCATCGCGAGCCTGCAGGAGAAGCACCAGATGTCGGTGCTCTTCATCACCCACGACCTGGGCGTCGTGGGCGACATCGCCGACTACGTGGTGGTGATGCAGAACGGCGAGATCCAGGAGCAGGGCTCGGTGCGCCAGATCTTCGAGCGGCCGCAGCACCCCTACACCAAGGCGCTGCTCGCCTGCCGGCCGCGCCTGGACCGGCGCCCGAAGCGCCTCCCGGTGATCGACGACTTCATGAAGGGCGACGGCCACCCGCATCTCGAGGAGCGCAGCCGCGGCTTGAGCCCGGAAGATCCGATCATCCTGGAGGTGAAGGGGCTCAACAAGACGTTCTTCCTGAAGGAGGGCCTCTTCGGCAAGCGCGCGGTGCCGGCAGTGAAGGACGTGAGCTTCAAGTTGCCCAAGGGCAAGACTCTGGGCCTCGTGGGCGAGTCGGGCTCGGGCAAGACGACCGTGGGGCTGACACTCATGCGGCTGCACGACGCCACCAGCGGCGAGGTGCTGTTCGAGGGGAGGGACCTGCTCAAGCTCACCGAGCGCGAGATGATGGCCTACCGGCGCCGCATCCAGATCATCTTCCAGAACCCGTATGCCTCGTTGAATCCGCGCTTCACGGTGGGCCAGATCCTGATGGAACCGATGAAGATCCACGGCATCGGCAAGGACCAGGCCGAGCGCGTGGACATGGCCTTCCAGCTCCTGAAGCGCGTGGGCATGACCGAGCAGTCGTTCTACAAGTACCCGCACGAGTTCTCCGGCGGCCAGCGCCAGAGGATCGCGATCGCGCGCTGCCTCACGATGAAGCCCGACGTGCTGATCTGCGACGAGTCGGTCTCGGCCCTCGACGTCTCGGTGCAGGCCCAGGTGCTGAACCTGCTGCAGGACCTGCAGGACGAGTACCAGATGTCGTACATCTTCATCTCCCACGACCTCGCGGTGGTGAAGTACATCTCCGACGAGATCATGGTGATGAACAACGGCGCCATCATCGAGGTGGCCGATTCGGACGAGATCTACCGCGCCCCGCGCGAGGAATACACGAGGAAGCTGCTGTCCTCGATCCCCAAGGGCCTGGAGCACGCGGCCGACCTGGCCTCCTAGCCGCAACATTTGGTGACATGACCACGCGGGCCGGCGATTAGACTTTCGCCGGTTGCGCACCCTATCCGGAGTCCCGATGCGTCCCGCCGTCCTCGCCCTGTTCGCCGCCTTTCCGCTCGCCGTTGTGGCCGCTTCGCCGCAGCGCCCCCAGGTTCCCCTCTACGACGCCGCGGGCGTGACCCGCACGTGCGACGCCACCTTCGAGAGCGCCGCGAAGGCCGTCACCGCCATGGAGGCCAGGAAGGGCGGGCAGGGCGTCTTCCTCGAATGGAACCAGCTGCAGATCGCGATCGAGGATGCGATCGGGCCGATCTACCTGCTGGGCAGCGTCTCGCCCGACAAGGCGGTGCGCGACGCCGCCGAGCCCTGCCTGGTGAAGTACACCGCGTTCACCACGGACCTGCTGCAGAGCGAGAAGCTCTACGCGCGCGTGCGTGACGCCAAGCCCGCCAACGAGCGCGAGGCGAAGATGCGCAAGGACCTGATCGAGGGCTTCGAGGACAGCGGCGTGACGCTCCCCGCCGACAAGCGTGCCCGGGCCAAGGCCATCGCCGATCGCATCGAGGCCGTGCGCCAGGAGTTCGACCGCGACGTGCGCGACGACCCGACGCGCGTGACGATGAGCCCGGCCGACATGGCCGGCATGCCCGAGTCCTACCTCAAGGCGCACGAGGGCACGAAGGACAAGGACGGCAACTACGTCCTCACGCTGAAGTCGCCTTCGTACGTGCCGTTCATGACGAACGCGAAGAGCGAGGCCGCCCGCGAGCGCTACTACAAGGCGAAGCTCGCGGAGGGCGGGGTGAAGAACCTCGACCGCATGCAGGAGATCTACACCCTGCGCCAGGAGCTCGCCGGCCTGCACGGGCTGCCGACTTTCGCGCACTACTCGCTGCGCCGCAAGATGGCCGGCACGCCCGAGGCGGTGAACAAGTTCCTCGCCGACGTGAAGGCCGCGGTCACCGAGCTGGAGAAGAAGGACATCGAGGAGCTGCGCGCCGAGAAGGCCCGGGACATGGGCAAGGCGCCCGCCGAGACGAAGATCAACCGCTGGGACGTGGCCTACTACCAGGAGCGCGTGCGCAAGGAGCGCTACTCGGTGGACCAGGAGAAGCTGCGCAAGTACTTCCCGACGGACAAGACGGTCGAGTTCGCGCTGCTGGTGTCGCAGAAGCTCTACGGCATGAAGTTCGTCCCGCGCCAGGTGACCGCGTGGCATCCCGACGTCACCGCCTTCGACGTGATGGACGCGAAGACCGGCAAGTACGTCGCCAGCTTCTACCTCGACCTCTTCCCGCGCGAGGGCAAGTACGGCCACGCGGCCGCCTTCCCGGTCCGGGGAGTCAGCACCGTCGCGGGCCGCACGCCCATCTCGGTCATGGTGGCCAACCTCAACAGGGAAGGCCTCGACCAGGATGAGGTCCGCACCCTCTTCCACGAGTTCGGCCACGTGCTGCACGGCGTCCTGTCGAAGGCCGCCTGGAACTCGCAGGCGGGAACGTCGGTGAAGGTCGACTTCGTCGAGGCGCCGTCGCAGATGTTCGAGGAGTGGGGCCGGCGCGAGCAGTCGCTCGCGCTGATGAAGCAGGTCTGCCCGGCGTGCCCGGTGCTTTCGAGCGACGAGCTCGCGCGCCTCGAGAGCGCGCGCAAGTACGGGCAGGGCAGCCGCTACGCCCGCCAGTGGCTCTACGCCGCCTTCGACATGGCGCTCGCACAGCAGCCGCAGCCTCCCCTGGCGCTGTGGAAGAAGCTCGAATCCGAGACTCCGCTCGGGCACGTGGAGGGCACCATGCTTCCGGCTTCCTTCAGCCACCTCACCGCGCAGTACGGCGCAGGCTACTACGGCTACATGTGGTCGGAGGTCCTCGCCCTCGACATGCTCGCGCCCTTCAGCAAGGACATGCTCGACCCCAGGGTCGGCATCAAGTACCGCGATACGATCCTCTCGCAGGGCGGCCAGCGCGAGGAGATGGACATGGTGCGCGACTTCCTCGGCCGCGCCCCGTCGCCCGACGCCTTCTTCGCCGAGATCACCGGAAAGCGATGACCATGCGCAAAGCCCTCTGCCTCCTCATCGCCGCCGCGCTGCCGGCGGCGGCCCAGCAACCCGCGGGCCCGCTGCTGCCCCAGCTCGATGCCGCGGGCATCACGAAGACATGCGATGCCGCGCTCGCGAGGGGTCGCGAGATGGTCGCGAGGATGGAGTCCGCCAGCGGCGGATCCGGCTTCCTCGCCGAGTGGAACGCGCTGCAGGTCGCGCTGGAGGACTCGCTGTATCCGATCGGCAACCTCGGCAACCTCCATCCGGACAAGGCGGTGCGGGATGCGGCGGAGCCGTGCCTGCAGAAGTCCACGGCGTTCAACACCGACCTCTTCCAGAGCGAGAAGCTCTACGCGCGCGTGCGCGATATCCAGCCGGCCAACGGCCGGGAGGCCAAGCTCAAGAAGAACCTCACCGAGGGCTTCGAGGACAGCGGCGTGGCGTTGCCGCCCGACAAGCGCGCCCGGGCCAAGGAGATCTCCACGCGCCTCGAGCAACTGCGCCAGGCCTTCGAACGCTCGGTGCGCGACGACGCGACGACGGTGCGCTTCACCGCCGCGGAGCTCGCCGGCGTGTCCGAGTCCTTCCTGAAGGGGCGCAAGCCCGAAGCCGACGGCTCGTACGTGCTCAAGCCCGATCCGCCGACCTACGACGCCGTCATGATCAACGCGAAGAGCGAGGACACCCGCAAGCGCATGTTCGTCGCGCGCGTGCGGCGCGGAGGCGAGGGCAACATCCAGGTGCTCGACGAGGCGTACAAGCTGCGCCAGGAGCTGGCCACCCTCTATGGCCAGCCCACCTATGCGCACCACATCCAGCGCCGGCGCATGGTGGGCTCGCCCGACGTGGTGAACAAGTTCCTCGCCGAGGTGAAGTCCACTGTCGTCGACGTGGAGAAGGGCGAGCTCAAGCTCCTCGCGGAAGCCAGGGCGCGGGAGACCGGCAAGCCCGCCGAGGCGGCGGTGCCGCGCTGGGACACGCTCTACTACCAGAACATCGTCCGCCGCGAGAAGTTCGACGTGGATGAGGAGAAGACCCGCAAGTACTTCCCCACGCCCAAGGCGGTGGAGTTCGCGCTGCTCGTCTCCGAAACGCTGTACGGCATCAAGTTCAGCGAGGCCAGGGCGCCCGCGTGGCATCCGGACGTGCGCTACTTCGACATCCACGACGCGGCCACGGGCAAGTTCATCGCCAACATCTACCTCGACCTCTATCCTCGCGACGGCAAGCGTAACGGCGCGTGGGCGGCCGGCGTGCGGCGCGCGAGCACGCTGGCGGGGCGCACCCCGACGTCGGTGCTCGCGACCAACTTCAACCGCGAGGGGCTGTCGCACCGGGAGCTCGAGACGTTGCTGCACGAGTTCGGCCATGTGCTGCACGGGGTGCTCTCCCGGGCGCAGTACTCGTCGCAGGCGGGCACGGCCGTGAAGCGCGACTTCGTCGAGGCGCCCTCGCAGATGTTCGAGGAGTGGGTACGCCGCGAGGAGTCGCTCGCGCTCTTCCGCAAGGTCTGTGCCGAGTGCCCGGTGCTCACGAAGGACGAGATCGCGCGCCTCAATGCGGCGCGCCGTTTCGGGCAGGGGATCCACTACTCGTTCCAGCACCTCGCGGCCAGCTTCGACATGGCGCTTTCGATGAAGCCGGAGGAGCCCCTCGCGCTGTGGAAGCGCCTCGAGGCGGCCCAGCCGCAAGGCACCAACGACTTCACCCTCCGGCCCGCTTCGTTCGCGCACGTCGCGGGCTCGGGCTACGCCGCAGGCTACTACGGCTACATGTGGTCGGAGGTGATCGGCCTGGACCTGCTCTCGGCCTTCGAGAAGAACATGCTCGACCCGAAGGTGGGCGCCCGTTACCGCGACACCATCCTCGCGCAGGGCGGCCAGGAGGAGGAGATGGAGATGGTGCGCAAGTTCCTCGGACGGGAGCCCAGCAACAAGGCGTTCCTCGAGGAGATCTCGGGAAAGCGGTAAGCCGTCGCTAGAAGCCCGCCGCCTCGCCGTCGGAGCGCGGGTCGGCGCCGCCCTCGAGCGACCCGTCGGGCGCGCGCAGGATCGCCCCGGCGTGGCCCATCGCCTCGTCATATTCGCCCAGCAGCTCGATCTCGTGGCCGCGCTGGCGCAGCTCCTCGACCACGCCGGACGGGAAGCGCGCCTCGAGCTTCAACGTGTCGCTCGGAGCGCCCCACGTGCGTCCGAGCAGCCAACGGGGCGCCGCGATCGCCTCGCCGGGAGGCATCCCGAAGGCCACCGTGCGGGTGAAGACGGCGCTCTGGCTCTGGGGCTGGCCGTCGCCGCCCATGTTTCCGTAGACCATCGTGCGCCCGTCCTCCAGCAGGGCCAGCGCGGGATTGAGGGTGTGGAAGGGCTTGCGGCCGGGCCGCAGCACGTTGAGCGCACGCGCGTCCAGCGAGAAGCTGCACCCGCGGTTCTGCCAGTTCACGCCCGACTCCTCGAGCACGATGCCGCTGCCATACTCGTGGTAAAGGCTCTGAATGAAGCTCGCCGCGCGGCCCTCGCCGTCGATAACCCCCATCCAGATGGTGTCCCCCGGACCGCGGCCGGCGCCCCAAGGCGCTGCGCGCCTGCGGTCGACGCGCGCGGCGAGCGCATCGATGCGGTCGGAAGCGAGCAGGGCCTGGCCGTCCACGTCCATATAGGCGGGATCGGTGACGTGGCGATCGCGCACCGCGAACGCCTGCTTCACGGCCTCGACGCAGAGGTGCACGAAGTCGGCGCCCGCGGGATCGACGTCCTCCACCCTCAGCCGGTCGAGGATGCCCAGCGTGAGCAGGGAGACCACGCCCTGCGTAGGCGGCGGCATGTTGTGCAGCGTGCCGCGCGAATGCGGCATCGCGAGCGGCACGCGCCACTGCGCCCGGTGCGCCTCAAGGTCCGCCAGTCGCAGCGGGCTGCCCAGCGCCTCGAGGTCCCGGGCCATGCTGCGCGCGAGCTCACCGTGGTAGAAGTCCTCGAGCCCGGCGCGCGCGAGCTGCTCGAGGGTGACCGCCAGGCGCGGCTGGCGGAAGCGGCTGCCGGTGGCGGGCGGCGCGCCGCTCGCGAGATAGGTCTTGTCGAAACCGGGCTGGGCCGCGAGTCCGTCGAGCTTCTCGCGCGTGGTCTCGGTCTGGCTGCGCGTCACCTCGATGCCGTCACGCGCGTAGCCGATCGCGTCGGCGAGCAGGCGCGCGAGCGGCAGGCGACCGCCGAGATCGCGGGCGAGGTCGAGCGCGAGCCGCCATCCCGACACGGTGCCGGCAACGGTGTTCGCCGCGAGCGCGCCCCGGAAAGGGATCGCCTGCAGGCCGCGCGCGCGGTAGAACTCGACCGAGGCGAGGCCCGCCGCCGCGCCGCACGCGTCGATCGCGCGCGGCGCCTGCCCGGGCACGTGCACGAGCCAGAACGCATCGCCGCCGATCGAGTTCATGTGCGGATAGACCACGGGGATCGTGGCCGCGGCCGCGACCATCGCCTCGAGCGCGTTGCCCCCCTCGCGCAACACGGCAAGCGCCGAGCGCGCGGCCAGGAAATGGGGCGCGACCGCCATGCCGTGTGCGCCGCGCAACGATCGGCTCATCGCCTGCCTTTCGCTTTCCACTAGAATCGACCGGGATTTCCCCGAGGATACCGTCCCCGCCATGCGCCCGCTCCTGCGCTTCTCCGCGTTCATCGACTCCCTCAACGAATGGATCGGCCGTTCCGTCGCCTGGCTGGGCCTCGTCGCCGTGCTGGTCTGCACCGCCAACGCGCTCGGCCGCTATCTGTTCAACGTGGGCTCCAACGCGTGGCTCGAGATGCAGTGGTACCTCAACTCGGCCGTGTTCCTGCTGGTGGCGGGCTGGACCCTCAAGCGCAACGAGCATGTGCGCATCGACGTGATCTTCGGGCGCCTGTCGCCCCGCGCGCAGGCGTGGATCGACATCGTGGGATCGGCCTTCATGCTGCTGCCGGCCGTGACCATCATCGCGTGGTACAGCTGGCCGTCCCTGCACAATTCATGGATCGGGCAGGAATATTCGTCCGACCCCGGCGGGCTCATCCGCTGGCCGGTGCGCCTGCTGATCCCCGTGGCCTTCACGCTCCTCGGCCTGCAGGGGATCTCCGAGCTCATCAAGCGCGTGGCATTCCTGCGGGGGCTCCTGCCGGCCTCGGCGTTCGAGAAGGGCAAAGCCTGATGGCCTTCGAGATGCTGGCGCCGGTGATGTTCGCCGGACTCGTGGTGATGCTGCTCATCGGCTACCCGGTCGCCTTCGCGCTCTGCGCCGTCGGGTTGCTCTTCGGCCTGGTGGGCATCGCGGTCGGCGCGCTGGAACCCGCTCTGCTCCAGGCGCTTCCGGAGCGTGTGCTCGGCATCATGGGCAACTCCACGCTCCTCGCGATCCCGTTCTTCACCTTCATGGGCATGATCCTCGAGCGGAGCGGCATGGCCGAGGACCTGCTCGACACCATCGGGCAGCTCTTCGGCAGCGTGCGCGGGGGGCTCGGCTACGCGGTCGTGTTCGTGGGCGCGCTTCTCGCGGCCACCACCGGCGTGGTCGCCGCCTCGGTGCTGGCGATGGGGCTCATCTCGCTGCCGGTGATGATGCGCTACGGCTACTCCCACCGATTGTCGACGGGCGTGATCGCCGCATCGGGCACGCTCGCGCAGATCATCCCGCCCAGCCTCGTGCTCATCATCCTCGCCGACCAGATGGGCGCGTCCGTGGGCGACTTCTACGAGGGCGCGCTGATTCCGGGCCTGGCGCTGGCGGGCTCGTATGCCGTTTACGTCTTCATCGTCTCCATCTTCAAGCCCGAGGCGGCCCCCGGCTGCCCGCCCGAGTCGCGCACCCTCTTCGGCGGGCGCCTGGCGCTCAAGGTGATCACCGCGACCCTCCCGCCGCTGGTGCTGATCTTCCTCGTGCTCGGCACCATCTTCATCGGCGTGGCCACGCCGACCGAGGGTGGCGCCATGGGCGCCACCGGCGCGGTCGTGATGGCGCTCGCCAAGCGCAAGCTCTCCTGGTCGCTGCTCAAGCAGGCGGTCGAATCGACCGCGACGATGACGAGCTTCGTGATGTTCATCCTCGTGGGCTCCACGGTGTTCAGCCTCGTGTTCCGCGGCGTCGACGGCGACCGCTGGGTCGAGCACCTCCTCACCGCGTTGCCCGGGGGCGCGCTCGGCTTCCTCGTCGTGGTGAACGTGTTCATCTTCCTGCTCGCGTTCTTCCTCGACTACTTCGAGATCGCCTTCATCATGGTGCCGCTGCTGACCCCCGTGGCCCACAAGCTCGGCATCGACATCGTGTGGTTTGGCGTGCTGCTGGCGGTCAACATGCAGACCTCGTTCCTGCATCCACCCTTCGGGTTCGCGCTCTTCTACCTGAGGAGCGTCGCTCCCCCTGTCATCAGGACCTGGGACATCTACTGGGGCGCGATCCCGTTCGTGTGCATCCAGGTCCTGATGGTCGCGGCGATCATCGCGTTCCCGGGAATGGTGACCGGCAACGTCTCGGCTGCCGCGGGCGCGATCAAGGGCTCGGGCGCAGACGAGCTGCGCCGCCAGCTGGGCGGCGGGTCAGGGGCGGATGCGCCGAAGAAGTCCGACGCCACGAAGCCCGCGGAGGACAGCGGCTCCGAGCTCGAGCGCTTGCTGCGGGGGCAGGGCAAGCCCGGTGGGGCCGAGAAGCCCGCCGAAGGGAAGGCGCCCGAGGATCCGGCCGCGGAGCTCGAGCGCCAGCTCAAGGGACAGAAGTAGTCCCCGGCCAGGGCGGCCGGGGACCTCACCTCACTTGAGCGGGTTGCTGTACGCGAAGTTGGCGTACGTGTGCTCGGCCGCGCGGTGCCAGAGGAACTCGCGCTCGCGGAATTTCTTCCACGGCTCGTAGATCTTCTTCCACGCCGGGTTCTTGCCCGACTCCTCCTCGTAGAGCTCGGAGGCGGCCTTCTGGGCGGCGAGCAGGATGGCGTTGGAGAACGAGTGGAGCTTCACCCCGTTCTTCACCAGGCGCTCGAGCGCGTCGAGGTTCTTGAAGTCGTACTTGGCCATCATGTCGGCGTTGGCCTCGTAGCAGGCCGCCTCGATCGCCGCCTGGTACTCCTTGGGCAGCTTGTCCCACTCCTTCTGGTTCACGTAGAACGAGTACATCGAGTTGCTCTCCCACCAGCCCGGATAGTAGTAGTGGGGCGCCACCTTGTAGAAGCCGAGCTTCTCGTCGTCGTAAGGGCCGACCCACTCCGCGGAATCGATCGCGCCGCGCTCGAGGGACGGGTAGATGTCGCCGCCGGCGATCTGCTGCGGCACCGCCCCCAGGCGCGCCATCACCTCGCCGCCCAGGCCCGCGATGCGCATCTTCACGCCCTTCAGGTCCGCGACAGTTTTCACTTCCTTGCGCCACCAGCCGCCCATCTGCACGCCGGTGTTGCCCGCCGGGAACGAGATGAAGCCATAGTCCTTGAAGAACTCGCGCACGAGTTCGAGGCCGCCGCCGTAGTAGATCCAGGCGTTCTGCTGGCGCTGGTTCAAGCCGAAGGGCAGCGTCGTGTCGAAGGCGAACGCCTTGTTCTTGCCGACGAAGTAGTAGCTCGCCGTGTGCGAGCACTCGATCGTTCCCTGCTGGATCGCATCCACGACGCCGAAGGCGGGCACGATCTCGCCCGCCGCGAACACGCGGATCTGGAACTTGCCGCCGGTGAGCTGCTCGACGCGCTTGGCCACGACCTCGCCGCCGCCGTAGATGGTGTCGAGGCTCTTGGGGAAGCTCGAGGCGCAGCGCCAGCGGATGTTCGGCAGCGACGGTGTCTGCGCGACGGCCTGCGTGACGGCCGCGGCGCTGGCAACGGCGCCCCCGGCGATGAACTTGCGGCGATCCATGGCGGTCCTCCGGCTCGGAAAGGAGCGGCCAGTCTAGACCAATCGCGAGTCGCGGGCGACGAGCTCCGCGGGGCTAATGCACTCGCAGGCGCAGGCCGGGCTGGATCACCGCGCTGGGCGAGAGCTTGTTCAGCGACAGGAGCGTTTCCACGGCGGTGTTGAACTTGCGCGCGATGCCGTAGAGGGTATCGCCCGCGCGGACCACGTAGGTCGAGTTGGCCGCCGGCGCCTTGGCTGCGGCTGCCGCCTTCGGGGCGGGGATCGCCTTGGGGCTCGAGGCTACCGCCATCGGTGCCTTGGCCACGACGGGCGATTCGAGGCTGGCCGGTGCGCCCGCCTTGCCCTTCACGGGCACCAGGATGGGCCCACCCGCGCGCAGCCGCCCCTTCTTGTCCACGCGCAGGCCCTCGTTGGCCATCTGCAGCGACGAGGCCGTGAGCCCGTGGTGGCGCGCGATCGCGTCGAGCGACTCGCCCTTCTTGGCGGTGTACGTGGTCCAGCTCACCAGCGGCTGGTCGTAGTTCTCGAGGTTCTCGCGGAACGCGTCCGCCTTGTCGAGCGGAACGACGAGGGTGCCGGTCGAGGCCACCGCCACCGGCTTGTTGTGCGCGGGGTTGAGCGCCTTGAACTCGTCTTCGGTCATGCCCGCGAGCTTCGCCGCCACCTTCACGTCGATGCGCGCCGGCGCGTCCACCGTGGTGAAGTAGGGCTCGTTGGGGATCGAGTCGATCTCCAGGCCGTACACCAGCGGCGAGAGCACGATGTTCTTCACCGCGATGAGCTTGGGCACGTAGTTGCGCGTCTCGGGCGGCAGGCGCGAGAGGTTCAAGTAGTCGGTGGGGAGGTTGCGCTTCTGGTTCCAGGCGATCGCCCGGCCCACGCAGCCCTCGCCGCAGTTGTAGGCGGCGAGCGCCAGCTCCCAGCTGCCGAACATGTCGTAGAGGCGCTGCAGGTAGTTCAGCGCCGCGTCGGTCGCGGCCACGATGTCGTTGCGGTTGTCGCGCCACCAGTCCTGCGTGAGCCCGTAGTTCTTGCCGGTGGAGGGGATGAACTGCCAGATGCCGGAGGCCTTGGCGCGCGACATCGCGCGTGGCGTGAACGCGCTCTCGATCACCGGCAGCAGGGCGATCTCGGTCGGCATGTTGCGCTTCTCGACCTGCTCGACGATGTGGTGCAGGTAGCGGCTGCCGCGATCGACGAAGCGCTTGATGTAGTCCGGCCGGCTCGAGTACCAGCCCTCGTGTTCGGCCACGAGCGGCGAGTCCAGCGGCTCGAGCAGGAACCCCACGCGGATGCGGTGCCAGAGATCCGGATCCGGCATCGGGACGTCGTCGGGGTCCTCGAAAGGCTCGGGCAATTGCACGCGAGCAGGCGCGGCGGCGGGCTCCCCGGCCACCGCGAACGCTGGCGGGGGCACGAGGGCCGCGAGGAGCGCCGCCGCAGCCAGAAGTCGCATCAAGTTGACCAATTTAGTCGTTGTTTCCCTTGAGCTTTTCGGAGCCTACTCCAACGCCGGGCGCGGCGGAAGGTTTACCGGAAAACGAACCGGCCGCTTGCAGGCGGCCGGCGCCCATTCTACCCGCCGAGGCGCGCTCGATGCCGGAGTCGAAGGCCCCCGTCCTCAAACGCGCCGGGGTCAGCAAAGGTTAACGAGCCGTTAAAACGCCGTTATGCCCGGCTATCGCGCTGGCCGTTCGGGGGGCCGCGGTTCAGAATCCACGGCATGAGCGCTGCCCTCACCGTTCGGCTCCTCGGGCGGCCGGAGATCCTGGCCGGTGACCGGCTGCTCGCCTTCGGCTCGCGCAAGGCCCTGCTCCTGGCCTGCCGCGTCCTGCTCTCCCGCGAGTCGCAGCCGCGCTCGCGCCTGGCCGCGCTGCTCTGGGGTGCGGACAGCCCGCGGCACGCGCTCGGCAGCCTGCGCGTGGCCCTCACCAAGCTGCCCAAGCCCGTCCTCGACCAGCTGGTGGTGACGCGCGATGCGATCGGCGTCCGGGAGGACGCAAGACTCGAGGTGGATGCGGAGGCCTTCGCGACGGCATGCGCGGCGGGCGACGCCGTCGGCGCCGCGCACGCCGTGGCGCTTTATCGCGGAGACCTGCTGGAAGGGGCCGAGCGCGACGCGGCCGCGGAGTTCGACGACTGGCTGGTCGCCGAGCGCAACCGCATGCGCCAGCTCGCGCACGACGCGCACGTGCGGCTCGCCCAGACGCTGCACGCGCAGGGCCAACGCGAGCCCGCTCGCTCGGTAGCCGACGCCTGGCTGCGGCGCGACCCCGCTTGCGAGGCGATGCACCACCTGTTGATGACGTGGGTGGGAGCCGACCAGGCGCTCGCGCAATACGAGGTTTACCGGCGCGCGCGCGCCGTGGCGCACGGAGCGCCGCCCTCGGACACCATGGCGGCCTTCGTGGACCGGCTGCGGCGCGGGACCGAGGTGGGGCGCGACGCCCAGCCGCGCCTGGCCGCGGCGACCTCGTTCTTCGGCCGCACCGAGGAGCTCGCCGAGCTGCGCGCGCTGCTTGCGGACCCGGCCTGTCGCCTGCTCACCATCCACGGCTTCGGGGGCGTGGGCAAGACGCGCCTCGCGCTTTCGCTCGCGCAGGAGTCCGCCGCCTCCTTCCCCGACGGCACGTTCGTCGTGGCTCTCGACGGCCTGCAGTCGCCCGAGCTCTTCGCGCAGACGCTCGCGCGCGGCTGCGGCTTGCAGCCGGCCGGCACCGTCAAGCCCGCCGAGCTGGTGGCGAGCTTCCTGCGGATGCGCAAGGCGCTGGTCGTCCTCGACAACCTCGAGCACCTGATCGACGCGGCCTCCGCCGCGCTGCCCGAGTCGATCGAGGGACAGGTCGGAGCGCTCCTGCGGGACACGGGCGCGAACCTCAAGATCGTCGCCACCTCGCGCGAGCCGCTGCGGCTGCAGGAGGAGTGGGTGTTCCCGCTCGAGGGCCTCGCCTATCCGCGCCCCGGCGAGGCTGCCGCCACGGCCGAGCGCCAGCCCGCGGTGCAGTTCTTCGCCCAGCGCGCGCGGCAGGCGTACGCGGGGTTCTCGCTTTCCGCCGAGCTGCCGAGCGTGGCCCAGGTCTGCGCCACGCTCGAGGGCCTGCCGCTCGGCCTCGAGCTCGCGGCGAGCTGGGTGCGCAGTGTCCCGTGCGCCGAGATCGCGGCGGCGCTGGCCGAGCGCGCCGCGGAGCTGCGCAACCGGCACGTGAACCGCGCCGCCCGGCACGATTCCCTCGGCGCCGTCGTCGCGTATTCGTGGGAGCGCCTCACCGCGGAACAACGCGACGCCCTGAGCGCCCTCGCCGTGCTGGTGGGCTCGTTTTCGCGCGAGTCGGCCGACCAGGTGGCGCAGGCCAATGCGCGCACGCTCTCCGGGCTGACCGAACGCTCGCTCCTGCAGCGCGCGGGAGAAGGCCGCTGGCGGCTGCACGAGATCGTCCGCCAGTACGCCTGGGGGCAGCCCGACCTCGCGCCCAAGGCGCGCGTCGCGCGCCAGGCGGCGCTGCAGAAACGGCGCGATGCGTTTTATCTCGAGTACCTGCGCCAGGCGCGCGCGCGGCTCGAGGGACCGGATGAACCCGAGGTGCTCGCCGACATCGACCAGGAGCTGCCGAACGTGCGCGCGGCCTGGCGCTCGGCCGCATTGGCGGGGCAGCTCGAGGCGCTCGATGCGGCGGCTCCGACCTGGTTCGAGTTCCTCGACAGCCGCAACTTCTCCGCCGAAGGCATCCAGGCCGCGCAGTCGTGGCTGCACGCCGCCGAGCGCATGGGCCACGCGCAAATTGCCGAGCGGGCTCGCACCCACCTGGGCCATTTCCAGCAGATGGCCGCCCACCTCACCGCCTCGCTCGCTTCGCTGGACACCGCGGTGGCGGTGCTCGAGAAAGTTGGCACGGGCTGGGACCGGGCCTACGCCGGCCAGGAGCGCGCGACCACGCTGTCGCACCTGGGCCGGCTGGGCGAGGGCCAGGCGCAGGCCGCGGCTGCGATGGCGCAGGCCGAGGCCCTTGGGGATCCGCTGCTGCTCGCGCGCGCCTGCACGGTGATGGCCATCGTGGTCGTGCGCAACGGCCAGCCCGAGGAGGCGCGCCGACTGGGACGCAGGGCCCTCGCGCTCACCGTGGGCGTGGGCAAGCCTTCCTTCGTGGCGCGCCTGCACAACAACCTCGCGCTCGCCGACAACCACCTCGGCGACTATCGCGCGGCCGAGGCGGGCTACCAGAGCGCGTTCGACTCCTGGAGCACGATGCGCATGACGCGCTTCATGGGCCTCGCCATGCACAACCTCGGCGTGGTCGCCGAGCGCATGGGCGACTTCGCCCTGGCCCTCGAGCGCTATCGGGCGGCCTACGACATGTTCATGCGGGTGGGCGACCGCAAGATGATCTCCATCAACCTCATGTCCACCGGTGATTCGCTGATCCGCATCGGCCGTCCGGACGATGCGCGCGCGCCGCTCGAGGAGGCGCTGCGCATCGCCGAGCGCGACTGTCACGGTCTTCCGGTGCCCTACACGCAGGTGATGCTCGCGCATGCGGCGGTCGAGCTCGGCAAGCCCCTGGAGGCCGCCGACGCGCTGTCGCGCGCCTTCGAAGCGGCCGAGCGCGACAACTTCACCGACGTGCTCGCCGAGGGCGTGGTGGGCACCGCGCGGCTGCTCGCAAGGCTGGCGCCGCATCGGCTCGGCGAAGCACTCGACTTGCTGGAAGACATTCTCGCGGTGCCGAACGCCTCGGCGCGCGTGCGCGACGACGCCCGGGCCCTCATCGCCACCTACCCGCGTGTAGTGCCGCGTGAGGGCGCACCGGCGCGGCCCGCCGTGCTTGCCGAGCTGGTCGCGCGCGGCCGCGCCGTCGTGGCCGGCTTCAGCCCCGCGCCGCGAGGCGTTCCAGCGCCGGTCCCGTGACGCGCGCGAGCAACCACTCGCGCATGAGGGTGGCGCCCAGCGCCTCGTAGAAGCGGATCGAGGGTTCGTTCCAGTCGAGCACGCGCCACTCGAAGCGGCCGTTGCCGCGCTCGACCGCGAGCGCGGCCAGGCGCACCAGCAGCGCCTTGCCGATGCCGCTGCCGCGATGCGCGGTCTCGACGAACAGGTCCTCGAGGTACAGCCCCGGCTTGCAGAGGAAGGTCGAGAACGTGGTGAAGAAGAGCGCGAATCCCACCGCGCGCCCCCGAACCTCCGCGATCAAGGCTTCGCAGGCGGGCCGCTCGCCGAAGAGCGCGGCGGCAAGCGCGGGCTCGGTTCCCCGGGCCTGGTCCTCGAGCTTCTCGTAGATCGCGAGCTCGCGGATCAGGCGCAGCAGCTCGGGCACGTCGGCGCGCGCCGCGGGCCGGATCAGAAAGCGTTCTTCCATTCGCGGATCTCGGCGAACACCTCGGTGGGGCCGGCGAGCGCGCGCCCGGCGCGACGCTGCGCAGCCGCCTTCACCTCCGGCTCGCCGCAGCGCAGGAACGGGTTGGTCTCGAGCTCCTCGCCGATCGTCGAGGGCAGGGTGGGCTCGCCGCGGGCGCGCTTGGCCTCCTCGCGCGTGCGGCGCTCGGCCAGGCGCGCATTCGCGGGCTCGACCGCCTGTGCGAAGCGGATGTTGGCGAGCGTGTATTCGTGGCCGCAGTACACGCGAGTGTCCGAGGGCAGGCGGGCGAGCTTGCCGAGCGATTCCACCATTTGCGCGGGCGTCCCCTCGAAGAGGCGCCCGCAGCCGCACGCGAAGAGCGTGTCGCCACAGAACAACATCCCCTCGCCCACGAGCGCGATGTGTCCCGCGGTATGGCCCGGGATGTCGAGGGCGGCGAGCTCCACGCCCAGGCCCGGCACGGTAAAGCGATCGCCCTCGGTGAGCCTCTGGTCCAGCGCGGCTGCGACCTCGCGTGCCGGGCCCACGGTGGGGCATTTCCAGTGCCGCACCAGCGCCGGCAGCCCGCCGACGTGGTCGGCGTGGTGGTGGGTGGCCAGGATGCCGGACAGGCGCAGACTGCGGGCCGCGAGGAACGCCTCCACGGGCGCGTCGTCGCCAGGATCGACGGCGACGGCCTCGCGGCCGTTCTCGAGCATCCAGATGTAGTTGTCCTTGAACGCGGGGACTGCATGGATCGCCAGCATGGCAGCGAGTCTATTAGAATTGACCCATGGCGACCAACACGCTCCAGGAGTGGTTCACGACGCCCCTCGGGCAGTACCTGCTCGAGAAGGAGCGCGCCTACCTGGACGAGGTCACGCCCGACATCTTCGGCTTCCACGCCCTGCAGGTCGGCATGCCCGAGGTCGACCTGCTGCGCGAGAACCGCATCACCCACAAGTTGCGCGTGGCGCGCGCGGGCCCCCCGGACGTATTCGCTCAATGCCACGAGCTGCCCTTCGCGACCCACTCGATCGACCTCGTGCTGCTGCCGCACGTGCTCGAGTTCACCGAGGAGCCGCACGCGATCCTGCGCGAGGTCGACCGCGTGATGATGCCCGAGGGGCGGCTGGTGATCGTGGGCTTCAATCCCTGGAGCCTGTGGGGGCTGCGCAGCTCCCTGGGCCCCTCGCGTGACGAGCATCCCTGGAACGGGCGCTTCCTCTCCCTGCTGCGGGTGAAGGACTGGCTCGCGCTGCTGGGCTTCGACGTTTCCGCGGGCCGGCTGATCGCGTACGCGCCCCCGTTCGACAACGAGCGCGTGCGCCGGCGCTTTGCCTTCATGGAGCCGGCCGGGGACCGCTGGTGGGCCGTGGGCGGCGCGGTGTACATGCTGCAGGCCGTCAAGCGGGTCCGCGGCATGCGCCTCATCACGCCGGCGTGGCAGGAGAAGACAGCGCGCGATAAAGGCGTCGTCGCGGCCGCGAAGCGCGAGAGCCACGATGCCGCCAAGACGGCGCACCTGAGGGTCGTCAAGTAAAGACCGTCAACATCTACACCGACGGCGCCTGCAAGGGCAACCCGGGCCCGGGCGGCTGGGGCGCCGTGCTCGAGTGCGACGGCGCGGAACGAGAGCTCTTCGGCGGCGATCCGGCGACCACCAACAACCGCATGGAGATGACGGCGGTCATCGAGGCGCTGGCCGCGCTCAAGCACCCGCGCAGCCATGTCGTGCTGCATACCGACTCGACCTACGTGATGAAGGGCGTCACCGAGTGGCTGCGCGGCTGGAAGGCAAAGGGCTGGAAGACCGCCGCGAAGGAACCGGTGAAGAACGTGGACCTGTGGAAGCGCCTCGACGAGCTGTGCGCGGCCCACCAGATCAAGTGGGTATGGGTGAAGGGCCATTCGGGGCATGACGGCAACGAGCGCGCGGACGCGCTCGCCAACAAGGGCTGCCAGTCGATCGCATGAGACGCATCGTCCTCGACACCGAGACCACGGGCCTGGAGGCGGCCGCGGGGCATCGCATCATCGAGGTGGCCTGCATCGAGCTCTACGACCGCCGTCCCACCGGGCGCAGCTTCCATCGCTACGTGAATCCCGAGCGCGCGGTCGACCTCGCCGCGAGCCAGGTGCACGGCTTGACGGCCGAGGACCTCTCGGACAAGCCGCGCTTCGCCGACATCGCCGAGGAGTTCCTCGACTTCGTCGACGGCGCCGAGCTGCTGATCCACAACGCCGCGTTCGACGTCGCCTTCCTCGACGCGGAGCTCGAGCGCGCCGGGCACCCGCGCGTCTCCGAGGTCTGCCGCGTGACCGACACCCTCGAGTTCGCCCGCGAGTTGAACCCCGGCAAGAAGAACTCGCTCGACGCCCTGTGCGAACGCTACAGCGTCGACCATTCGCGGCGCACGCTGCACGGGGCGCTGCTGGACGCGCAACTGCTGGCCGATGTCTGGGTCGCCATGACGCGCGGGCAGGAGACGCTCGACATCGTGCTGAGCGCCGCGGACGCGGTTACCCTCGCCGCGCACGAGCTCGAGGCGCCCGTGAACCTGCTCGTGGTTCGCGCAGACGCGGCCGAGCGCGCCCGGCACGCGGCCTTCTGCGACCGCCTGCAGAAGGCGAGCGGCGGCCGCTGCCTGTGGGTGCAACTTGCAGCAGCGCACTGAATCGCCTCCCGCGACGCCGGTCGACGCGCGCAAGCAGCTCGCCGCGCGGCTCTTCGGGCTGGGTGCCATCCCGATCCTGGTCTTCTGCGCGGTCTACCTGCTCATGGCCAAGACCGTCGGGCTCGCGACGCCCACCGCGCAGGCCTGGACGCTGTACGTCTCGCTGGCCGGGAGCGTGGCGAGCCTCTTCCTGCTGACCGCGTTCGGGTCGCGGGCGTTGGTCGGCGAGGTCGAGGCGGTGCGCGACGCCGTGCGCCACGTGGCCTCGGGTGGCGACCGCCCCGAGCTGCCCGAGCTCACGCCGCCGCTCGAGGAGCTCAAGCACGAGGTGCTCGGCCTCACCCAGCAGTTCCAGGGGCAGCACGCGTCCATGCAGCAGCGCCTCGACACCGCGCGCCAGCAGATCTTCTTCCTCACCAACCACGATCCGCTCACGTCGCTCCCGAACCGGCGCTCGCTCGAGGAGCGCCTCGAGTCGGTGATCGCCAACGCGAAGAGCCACGGCAGCACGCACGCGCTGCTCTACATCGACATCGATTTCTTCCACCGCATCAACGATTCCTTCGGCCACCTTGCGGGTGACGAGCTGCTGCGCCGCCTGGTGCCGGTGCTGCAGTCGACGCTGCGCCAGGGCGAGGTGCTGGCGCGGATCGGGGGCGACGAGTTCGCCGTGCTGCTGGAGAACTGCAGCACGGAGTTCGCGCAGGTGGCGGCCACCCAGATCCGCGACGCGGTGCAGGTGTGGCAGTTCGAGTGGGGCGGCAAGGCCTTCCAGGTCGGCGTCTCGGTGGGCGTGGTCGCGATCAGCAAGCTCTCGCCCAGCCTCTCGGCGGTGATGAGCGAGGGCGACACGGCGTGCTTCACCGCCAAGGAGCAGGGGCGCAACCGCGTGTTCGCGTTCCACGATTCCCATACGTCGCAGTACATGCGCCAGACCAGCCGCGGGTGGTTGAAGCGCATCAACGACGCCATCGCCGAGGGCGCTTTCAACCTCATGTACCAGCCGATCATGCCGCTCGAGGGGGCGAAGGACGGCGGCACGCCGCGCGTCGAGGCGCTGTTGCGGATGAGCGAGACCGGCGGCGAGCTGATCATGCCGATGTCGTTCATTCCCGTGGCCGAGCGCTACGACCTCATGCGGACCATCGACCGCTGGGTGGTCGAGCGCGCCTTCTCGGACTACCGGCGCCTGGCCAAGGCGCGCGACGACACGGCGCCGGCGGAGTTCTCCATCAACCTCTCCGGCCACACCCTGTCCAGTCCGGAGTTCGCCGCATTCATGCAGGACAAGCTCGCGCAATACGGCGTCCCCGCGAAGTGCCTGTACTTCGAGATCACCGAGACCGCCGCCATCGCCAACGTGGAGCGCGCGCGCGCGCTCATCGAGGCGCTGCGGGCCCTGGGCGTGCGCTTCCTTCTGGACGACTTCGGCTCGGGCCTCTCGTCGTTCAACTACCTCAAGCACTTCCCGGTGGACGGGATCAAGATCGACGGCCTGTTCGTGAAGGGGATCGCGAAGAACTACCTCGACTACGCGCTGGTGGAGTCGATCCACAAGATCGGGGTGAGCCTCGGGCTGCAGACGATCGCCGAGTACGTCGAGAGCGAGGACATCGCGCGCAAGCTCTCGCAGATCGGCGTCACCCACGGCCAGGGCTACTGGCTCTCCCCGCCCAAGACCTGGGAGACGCTCTTCGGGCAGGCTTGAGTTATAATTTCGCGTTCGCAAGACCAACGATAAGCGCGCTCCCAACATGCGTCCTGCCCGAATCCTCGCCGCCCTCGCGCTCGCCGCGGCGGCCTTCCCCGCCTTTGCCGCCGGCGATGCCGCGGCCGGCAAGAACAAGGTCTTCCAATGCCAGGGTTGCCACGGCATCTCCGATTGGAAGACGGCCTTCCCCGAGGTCTATCGCGTGCCCAAGCTGGGCGGCCAGAAGGCCGAATACCTGGTGGCCGCGATGAACGCCTACAAGAAGGGCGAACGCGATTTCGCCACCATGCGCGCGATGGTTGCCGACCTGAGCGACCAGGACATGGCCGACATCGCGGCCTACTACGCCGCCCAGGCCGTCACCACCGCGGAGAAGAAGAAATGAGAATCCGCCTCCTCGCCTGCGCGCTCCTGCTCGCTGCCTCGCCGCTCGCCTTCGCCGCCTCCGGCGACGCCTCCGTCGGCAAGAAGAAATCCGGCCCGTGCGCCGCCTGCCATGGCAACGAGGGCGTGAGCGCCAGCCCCGACTTCCCGAACCTGGCCGGCCAATACGCCGACTACCTCGAAGTGGCGATGAAGCACTACAAGGTCGGCAAGCGCAAGAACCCGATCATGGCCGAGCAGGTGAAGAACCTGTCGAACAAGGACATGATGGACCTCGCCGCGTACTTCGCCTCGCAGCGCGCCCTGTCGGTCAAGTACTAGGCTAGTGTCCGGTGTTGTCGACCTGTCCGCGGATCTCGCCGCCCGGCGAGGCCGACGTGTGGATGTTCGCGTAGGCTGCGCCCGCCTGCATCCCCGAGATGAGTTGGCCGATCGCTCCCGCGGGCAATTGCTGCGTGGACGGCGAAGCGAGGACATTTGCTGAGGTGAGGGTGCCGCGGACGGTGCCGCTTTGCGGGCATGTCTGCGTCCCGGCCGGCCCGGGGTTGGTCGAGGTGCCGCACAACCACACGACGATCGGCCCGTTCACGGCTTCCTGCGCGAAGTGGATGTGCGCCTGCTGGATCGTGCCCTGCAAGCCCTGGTAGGTGAGCACGTAGTCGATGGTGTTCCAGTCGCCCGAGGCAACGGCTTCGAACGTTCCCCGCGCCTGGGTCGAGACCGAAGGCACCTCGGCGTAGCCGTGGAGCGCGGCGCGAAAGGACTCGGCGGCCTGTGAGGCGAGTGGCATGGCCGCCAGGGCTGCGAAAATCGCGAACCTCTTCATGTTTTCCTCCTTTGGCATGTGTGGTTTCCGACAGGGGCTGCGGCCTAGGTACGGGCCGAGGGCGCCGCCGGATGCCGCATCCGCGGAGGGAGGCAACGATTACACGCCCTTGCGCCTCAGGCAGTCCAGGTAGGAGGCGTTGTCGAAGGCCGCGCCGTGTCGCTGGGCGTTCCAGATCGCCTCGGCAAGGCAGTCCATGACGTCGTGGCGGGCGTCGTGCATCGAGCCGCGCCTGCTCGCGAGCGCTTCAACGATGGCACGAATGCCCGGGGGCTGGTCGACCGAAAGCTGCTCCTCGATCGCCAGGTGCATCTGCAGGTGGAGGAACGGGTTGGTCTCGCCACCTTCGGGCTTCCAGTCGCGGTCGAGGTAGCGTTCGCGGTCCCCGAGGTAGCGGTGGTACTCGGGATGCTCGAGCACGATCGCGAGCGCCATGGACTCGATCGCGGTGAGCGCCGCGCCGGCGCGATGCTTCTCCCACAGGTCGAACAGGAACTCGCGCGCCTGGGAGCGGCTCGGGTTGAACATCAGCGCGACGGCTTGCGCTTCTTCTTCGCTCCCGGCTTGGGCAGCACGGGCTTCGCGGGCCTGGGCGTCGCCGGATCCATCGCCGCGAACTTCTTCTTCCCGGCGAAGCCGCACTGCTCGTAGACCGGGCACGTCCAGCACAGCGGCTTCTGCGCCACGCAGGTGTAGCGCCCGTGCAGGATGAGGTAGTGATGGGCGTCGCGCAGGTGCTTCGCCGGCACGACCTGCATGAGCTTCGTCTCGACCTCGAGCGGGTCCTTGCCGGGCGCGAGGCCGGTGCGATTGGCCACCCGAAAGACGTGGGTGTCCACGGCCAGGGTGAGCTCGCCGAAGGCCACGTTCAGCACCACGTTCGCGGTCTTTCGACCCACGCCGGGGAGCGCCTCGAGCGCCTCGCGCGTGCGCGGCACCTCGCCGCCATGCTGCTCGAGCAGGAGGTTCGAGAGCGCGACCACGTTCCTGGCCTTGCCGCGATAGAGCCCGATCGTGCGGATGTACTGCTCCAGCCCCTCGACGCCGAGCGCGGCCAGCTTCGCGGGCGTGTTGGCGACCGGGAAGAGCCGGGTCGTGGCGAGGTTCACGCTCTTGTCGGTGGCCTGGGCCGACAGGACCACGGCCACCAGCAATTCGAAGGGCGTGGCGTGGTCGAGCTCGCTCTTCGGGTTCGGCATGGCGGCGGCCAGGCGATCGAAGAACTGCTCGCGCTTGGCGGGCGTCATTCCCAGGCCTCGAGGCGCTCGGCCTGCTCGCGTGCGTCGCGCGCAAGCCGCACGGCGCGCCGCTCATGGCGCTCGCGTGAGAGGTTCGCGGGTGGAAGCGCTTCCACCGCGGCGAGCGAGATGCAGTCGACGGGGCAGGGCGGCAGGCACAGCTCGCATCCCGTGCACCACGAGGCGATCACCGTGTGCATGCGCTTCGAAGCCCCGACGATGGCATCCACGGGACAGGCCAGGATGCACTTGGTGCACCCGATGCAGGTCGCCTCGTCGATCAAGGCCACCTGCGGCGGCCGGTAGTCCCCGTTTTTCGGGTTGAGCGGCTTGGGCTCCCGTCCCAGCAGCCGCGCCACCTTCGCAACCACCACGTCGCCGCCGGGCGGGCACTGGTTGATGTCGGCCTCGCCGCGCGCGATCGCCTCGGAGTACGGGCGGCAGCCGTCGTAGCCGCACTTGGTGCATTGCGTCTGCGGCAGGAGCGCGTCGATGCGGTGGGCGAGGGAGCTCAAGCGGCTTCGGCCAGGTCGGCGTCGGTGAGCGGGGAGTATGGCAGGCCCGCCTCGGCGGCGATGCCGGAATGGGTGACGCGGCCCTGCCAGAGCAGCACGCCGCCGCGCAGCTCGGCGTTGCGCTGCAGCGCCACCGCGACGCTGTCGTGCGCGGCGAAGTCGAGCACGTAGGGAAGCACCGCTTCCGAAAGTGCCGCGGCCGCTTCGGCCGGGTTCGCGGACGGGATGTTGGGCACGCAGTAATGCACCACGCCTTCCTCGACGTAGGTCGGCTCGGCGTGCGTGGTCGGGCGGGAGGTCTCGGCCACGCCGCCCGCGTCGATCGAGATGTCCGCGATTGCTGCGCCGCGCTTCATGCGGCGCACGAGGCTGCGCGGCAGCAGCTTGGGCGTGGGCGCTCCGGCGACGAACACGGCACCCACGACGAGGTCTGCGTCGAGCGCGTGGCGCTCGATGTTTTCGGGCGTCGCATCGGCACGGCGCAGCACGACCACCTCCGCGCCACGGCGTCGGGCGGTCTCGGCCGCCGCCGACCCGGCGTGGCCCGCGCCGAGCACGAGCACCTTGCGTGCGGGGAAGCGCTCGACGGCCATGCGGCCGGCGATGCGCGACATCGGAGCCAGCAACGGGTAGCGCCCACGAGCGTCGCGCACCATCTCGAAGGCGATCGCCGTCGCCCCGCGCGCCGCGAGCGCGCGGGTGCGCTCGGGCTCGCCGGGGAGGTGGTGGAACGAGAAGATCGCCGCCCCGCGCGACATCACGGCGAGGTCGGCATCCTGGACCTCCTTCACCTTCACCACGAGGTCGCTGTCCCAGGCGTCGCGCGCGACCACGATGTCGGCCCCGGCCTCGCGATAGGCATCGTCGTCGAAGCCAACGCCCAGGCCCGCGCGCGTCTCGACTCGCACGTCGTGGCCCTCCGCGGTGATCTCCCGCACCGCGGGCGGCAGCAGGATCACGCGGCGCTCGCCCTCCTTGGTCTCGCGCAGGACGCCGACGATCATTTCTTCAGCGCGCGCCGCGCTTCGCCGATCAGCGCCGGTCCGCGGTAGATGAAGCCGGTGTAGAGCTGCACCAGGGTGGCGCCGGCGTCGACCTTGGCGCGCGCGTCCTCGCCCGAGTGGATGCCGCCCACGCCCACCAGCGGCACGCGGCCGCCGAGAGCCCGCGCGAACCGATGCAGCACGTCGGTGGAAGCCGCGAGGAGCGGGCGGCCGCTGAGGCCTCCGGCCTCGAGCTCGTGGCGATGCCCCTTCACGGCCTCGCGCGCCACGGTGGTGTTGGTCGCGATGATCGCGTCGACGGCATGCTTGACCACGAGCTTGGCGATGGCGTCGATCTGCGAGCGGTCGAGGTCGGGCGCGACCTTGAGCAGCAGCGGCCGGGTGCGGCCGTAGCGGCGCGCGAGCGCGGCGCGACGCGCCATGACCGCGGACAGCAGCGAGTCGAGCGCCTCGGTCGACTGCAGGTCGCGCAGGTTCTTCGTGTTCGGCGAGGAGATGTTCACCACCACGTAGCTGGCCTTGTCGTAGACGCCGTCCAGGCATGCCAGGTAGTCGTCGGCGGCGCGTTCGATCGGCGTGTCGAAGTTCTTGCCGATGTTGATGCCGAGAACGCCGCGGAACGCGGCGCGCTCGACGTTGCGCACGAGCTGCTCCACCCCCACGTTGTTGAAGCCCATCCGGTTGATGATCGCCTCGTGCTCGGGCAGGCGGAACAGGCGCGGCCTGGGGTTGCCCGGTTGCGGGCGCGGCGTGACCGTGCCGATCTCGAGGAAGCCGAAGCCGAGGGCGCCCAGCGCGTCGATGTACTCGCCGTTCTTGTCGAGACCCGCGGCGAGCCCCACGGCGTTGGGAAACTCGAGCCCGATCGCCCTGACCGGGGCGCCGTGGTCGGCGCCCGCGCCCAGCAGCGCCGCGCTGGCGCCGAGCGCGGACAGCGACTTGAGCGACAGGTCGTGCGCGACTTCGGGGTCGAGCCTGAAGAGCGCGGTGCGCGCTAGGGAATAGAGCACCGATCCGCTAGGCGAGGCGCTTCCACTCGCCGCGCGTGAGCCCCTCGATGGGACGGAACTGGTTCTTGTAGCTCATCTTGCGGCTCTGGCCGATCCAGTAGCCGAGGTAGACGTATTGCAGGTCGCGGGCGCGCGCCTCGCCGATCTGCCAGAGGATGTTGTAGGTGCCGTAGCTCGCGTGCGGCACGAGCGGGTCGAAGAACGTGTACACCGACGAGAGCCCGTCGGCGAGCTCGTCCACGATCGACACCATGCGCAGCTCCCCGGCGTCGCGGAACTCCACCAGGCGGGTGGCGACGTTGGACTGCAGCAGGAAGTGGGCGTACTGCTCGCGGCTGTCGTGGTCCATGCCGCCGCCGCGATGGCGCTCGCTCTGGTAGAGGCGGTAGAGCGCGTAGTGCTCGGCGTTGAACTTGAGCTCGCCGTAGCGCGCCACGAGGCCGCCGTGGCGCACGAGCGCGCGGCGCTGGGCGCGATTGGGCTCGAACTCGCCCGCGAGCACGCGCACGGGAACGCACGCGTGGCAGTGGTCGCAATAGGGGCGGTAGGTGAAGGCGCCCGAGCGGCGGAAGCCGGCCGAGACCAGCGCGCTGTAGGTTTCGGTGTCGATCAGGTAGCTGGGCGTGGCGACCTGCGAGCGCGCGAGCTTGCCCGGCAGGTAGCTGCAGGGGTACGGGGCGGTCGCGTAGAACTGCAGGTTCGCGATCGGAAGGTCGTTCAGCTTCGCCATGGGCGCTTCAGCTCCGCCAGCTCTCGCCAGATGCCGGATATTGTATCGACTCCCGCAACAGCTGCGCGAATGCCGCGCGCGGGATCTCCCGCGCCCCTAGGGAGGCCAGGTGCGCGGTGGCCTGCTGGCAGTCGATCACCCGGTAGTCGGCGGTGCGCAGGCGCTCGACCAGGTGCACCAGCGCCACCTTCGAGGCGTCGGGGGCGCGCGCGAACATCGACTCGCCGAAGAACACCTTGCCCAGGGCCACGCCGTACAGCCCGCCCACCAGCTCGCCCTCGCGCCACGACTCGACCGAGTGCGCGAAGCCCAGCTCGTGCAGCTGCGTGTAGGCATCGACCATTTCCGCCACGATCCACGTGCCGCCCTGGCCGTCGCGCGGGGCGGCACAAGCTTCCATGACCGCCCGGAATGCGGTGTCCCTGCGGACCTCGTAGAGGTCCTTCGTCACCACCTTGCGCAGCGAGCGCGAGACCTTGAGCTCCTCGGGGAAGAGGACCATGCGCGGGTCCGGTGACCACCACAGGATCGGGTCGTTGTCGGAAAACCACGGGAAGATGCCCTGCGAGTAGGCCTCCAGGATGCGCCCGGGCGACAGGTCGCCGCCGGCGCACAACAGGCCGTTGGGCGAATGCAGCGCCTTCGAGATCGGCGGGAAGGGCGCGCCGCCGCGCAGCCAGGGGACCATGGGCGCAATTCTGCGGGTTTTGGCTATGCTTTCGCATGCTCTCGATCCTGCTGGCGGCTCTGTGGATCGGGCCCGCGATGTCCGGGTCCTGGTACACGCCGGCGCGCAACGGCGAAGGCTTCACCCTGCAGGTGCTCGACAACGGCACCGCCCACGCCATCTGGTTCACCTATCCGCCGGCCGGGAGCAGCGCCCAGCAGGCGTGGATCTACGCCTCCGGCGGCCGCATCGAGGGCGACCGCATCGTCTTCGCTGGCGCCTTCACCACGCGCGGTCCGCGGTTCGGGGCCGCGTTCGACCCCGCCGCGGTGCAGGTCATTCCCTGGGGCGACCTCGAGTTCCGCTTCACCACGTGCAACGAGGCGCAGCTCTCCTACACCGGCCCTGCTGCCTGGGGATCGGGCTCGCGCACCGTCACGCGCCTCACCGCGCTGGCGGAGCTCGAATGCACCGGCAAGCGCCTGGTGGGCGCCAACGGCGCGCGCTCGCTGGCAGGCCTGCGCTCGCGCAGCGGCGCATGGTTCGATCCCAGGCACAACGGCGAGGGCTGGAACGTGGAGGAGCTGCCCGACGGCCGTGCGCAGGTCTACTGGTTCACCTATGACGGCGGCGGCGAGCAGGCGTGGACGATCGGCGTGGCCCCGCAGGCCGGCCCGAGCCTCGTCATCGCCGACAACTTCCGTCCCGTGGGCGCGCGCTTCGGCGCCGCGTTCGATCCGGCGCAGGTGCAAGCGCAGCGCTGGGGGCGCCTCGAGCTCGACTTCACGACGTGCCTTGCGGGCACGGCCCGATACGAATCGTCTGCGCCGGGATTCGGCAACGGCAGCCTGGCGCCGGTGCGCCTCACCGCTCCCGCCGGCTCGGTCTGCCTCGACACCACGCCCGCGGTGCCCCAGGCGGCGACCTGGTCGCTCGGTCCCGCCGAGCCGCAGCCGGTTTCCGAAAGCGGCAATGCCGTCGTGGGCAGCTCCATCTACATGGCCGGTGGCTTCGGCAACACGCGCGGCTTCAAGCGCTTCGATGCCCAGTCCAACACGTGGACAGTGCTCGCGGAGACCCCCGCGGGCCGCGACCACGCGCTCGCCGCCGCGGTCGGCGACAGCATCTACGTGACCGGCGGCAACCACAACGGCGGCGGTGACCACAGCTCGTGGGGTTGGCGCTACGTGATCGCCGAGGATCGCTGGGAGGCGATCCCCACGCTGCCGGCCGTGACGCAGGCCGGGGGCGCTGCGCTCGCCGGCTTCGCCTACTTCGGCGACGTCAACGGAAACCTCACCCAGTTCGACCCGCGCACGCGCACGACGCGCCAGATCCCCGCAGCGGGCGGCGCGGTGCCGCGCGACCACTCGCAACTGGTGGAATTCCAGGGTGAGCTCTGGCTCATCGGCGGCCGGCAGGTCAACGTGCGCGAGACCGCACGGGTCGCCATCTACGACCCTGCGAGCGAAACCTGGCGTCCCGGGCCGAACCTTGCTTTCGCGCGCGCGGGCTTCGCCGTGGCGGCCACGCGCGAGCTGCTGATCGTCGCTGGCGGCGAGTTGCTCTGTTGCCAGCCGTGGCGCGTGCTTCCCGCGGTCGAGGCCATCGCGGCGGGCGCAGACCAGTGGCGGGCGCTGCCCGACCTGCCTACGCCGCTGCACGGATTCGGCGGAATCATCCATGGCAACGCGTTCTACACCGTCGGCGGGACGATCGTCGCCGGTGCGGTCACCAACCAAGGCATCGTGCAGGTGCTGCGTTGGTGAATCCCCGGGGCTCCAGGGCCACGGGGTGAGCTAGGGGCGGCCGAGGTGGAATCCCTGCAGCAGCTCCACGCCCGCGGCGCGCGCGGCGTGCGCGTGCGCGGGGTTCTCGATGCCACGCGCCACGAGGTGCGTGCCGCGATGGGCGAGTGCCTCGAGGAAATGGCGCGCGGCCATGCCCTCGAGCGCGGCCGGATCGACGCTCACGAAATGCGGATCGGCGAGGAACACGTGCGAGAGATCCGCCTCGGTGATGGAGCGCACGGGCACGAGGACGCGGTAGCCGCGGATGCGGTAGGAGATCGCGGCGCGCACGAAGGCCACCGGGTTGTCGACCGCGTCCAGGGGCATCACGATCACCACGCGGCTCGTGGGCGCGCCGATGAGCGCGAGCACCGCCTCGAACCATGCCCCATGGTCGGCGGCGACGCCCGTGAGCAGGCGGCGCTCGACGTTGAGGAACAGCAACTCGTCGCCGGCATGCTGCGGGAAGTAGTTGAGGGCATGCACGGTGCGGCACAGGCGATCCAGGGCCACGAGCGCAGGGTCGTTCGAGGCCTGCGCGAAGAGGCTCCAGGGCGCGATGGCCTCGCCGGTGTGCGACTGCACGCGCAGTAGCGCGTGGTGGCCGACGGTCTCCCCGCCGCGAGCGCGCACGATCGGCTGGAAGGCGCTGGTGACGCGGCTGCGGTAGAACTGGGCCACGACAAGCCCGTTGTCGCCGATCGACAACGGGGACTCGTGGAAATGGCGCCTGCCGAGTCGCTCGACGAGCGCAGCGAGGCTTCCGGGGCGTGCTTTTGCGAGTGCGTCGGCGGTCAAAGGGGGCTCCTTGTCGGCGGTTGCTGCCTCTGGTTCGAGGCGTTGCCCTACGACAGGTTCCGGAGCGAGATTCGTGCCGCCGCTCAGCCTTTCACCCAGGGCAGCCCCGCGGGCCGCCAGCCCTGCTCGAATCCGCCCAGCACGTTGTAGACGCGTGAGTAGCCGGCCTGCGCCGCCACCTCGGCCGCATAGTGCGAGCGCACGCCGCTGCGGCAGATGAGGAGCAGCGCCGCATCCTTCGGATAGGCGGCCTTCAATCGATCGATGAAGCGCGGGTCGGGGTGCGCCTCGCCGTCGTGGCGCCACTCGATCAACGGCGTGCCCTCGACGCGGCCCACCTGCTCGTATTCGCTGCGCGTGCGCACGTCGACGATCGTGGCGTGGCCGGCCTGCGCGAGCTCGTGGGCTTCCTCGACCGTCACCGCCCCTGCGTACGCGAGGCGCTCGCCTTCCACCCGCGCGGCCGCGCGCTCGAACAGCGACTGGGCGCTCACCAGTAGTTCTCCACCGCGAGGTGGCCGGGCTCGCCGCGGCGCGACACGCGAAAGCCACGGCTGGTGAGCAGGTTGCGGGAGTCCTCGACCATCTCGGGGTTGCCGCACAGCATGATGCGCGAGCGGTCGTGGTCGAGGCGGATGCCGAGGTTCTCCTCCAGCACGCCGCTCGACAACAGCTTGGTCACGCGATCGCGGAACGCGCCCTGCACGTCCTCGCGCGTGACGATGCGCGCGTAGCGCAGCTTGTGGGCGAACTCCCCGTAGTACTCGCTGCCCTCGAAGCTCGCGATGAGGTCCTCGTAGGCGAGCTCAGCCTGCGTGCGCACGCTCTGGACCAGCACCAGGTTGTCGTACTGCTCCCAGGTCCCGAACTCGTGCAGGATCGAGAGGAAGGGCGCGAGTCCCGTCCCGGTGGCGAGCATCCACAGGTCGCGGCCCTGCTGGAACCGATCGGTGGTGAGGAAGCCGTAGCTCTTGCGCTCGACCAGGATGGGGTCGCCTTCCTTCAGGCGCGACAGGCGGCTGGTGAACGCGCCGTCGGGCACGACCACGGAGAAGAACTCGAGGTGCTCGTCGTAGCTCGCCGAGGCGATGGAGTACGCGCGCCAGATCTTCTCGCCGCTGCCCTCGTCGACCACGCCGATGCGGGCGAACTGTCCGGGCACGAAGCGGTAGCCGCGATCGCGCGTGGTGCGGAAGGAGAAGAGGGCGTCGGTCCAGGGGCGGACGTCGGTGATGGTCTCGATAGTGAACTTGTCGGTCGGTTGCATGGGATTCTCGGGAAATCAGCGGGAGGCGGCCTGGCGCACGGCTTGCTGCGCTATCGCCTCTTCGCGGGCAAACACCTCGCCTACGAGCATCACGACGGGACCCTCCGCGCGCGGCAGTGCCTGCGTGGCGAGCTCGTCGAGGGTGGAATGCACTATTTTCTCACACGCCAGGCTCGCGCTCTCGACCAGGGCGGCGGGCGTGTCGCCGCGCTTGCCGGCGGCGATCATCGCGGCGGCGACGGCCTGGGCCGCGCCGGCCGCCATGTAGAGGGCGACCGAGTCCGCGCCCAGCGCGGCGGGGAGCCATTCGGAGGAGGTCTCGCCGCGACCCACGCGCGGGGTGAGGAAGGCCACGCTGCGGGCGACGCCGCGACGCGTGAGAGAGGTCCGAAGCGTCGCCGCTGCCGCGAGCGCGGCGGTCACGCCGGGCACGACCTCGGCCTCGATGCCGGCTTCGCCGAGGGCTTCGAGCTCTTCCTGGGCGCGCCCGAAGATCATCGGGTCGCCGCCCTTCAGGCGGACGACCACGGCGTGCGTGCGGGCCGCCTCGACCAGCGCGCGGTTGATGAAGCGCTGCTCCGTCGAGACCTTGCCGTAGCGCTTGCCCATGTCCACGAGCCTGCCGCGCGCGAGCGCCAGCACTTCCGGGTGCACCAGCGCGTCGTGGAACACGACGTCCGCGGACGCGATCACGCGCGCCGCGCGGAGGGTGAGCAGGTCGGGGGCGCCGGGACCGGCACCGACGAGATAGACCTTACCCACGCGCGGTTCCGGCGGCGAGGCGCTTGCGGAAGAGCGGGGTGCGATCGTCCACGGAGCCCTGGTAGCGCAGGCTGAAGTCGGCGAGGCTCGCCAGGGCCGCATGCGGATCGCGGTGCGGCGCGAGCGCGAAGGCGTCGAAGCCGCAGCGCCTGAGATAGAAAAGCTGGTCGCGCCCCACGTCGCCGACCGCGCGCAGCTCACCCCGGTAACCGTAACGGGTGCGCAGCAGGACGGCGGAGGAGTAGCCCCGTCCGTCGGCGAACTTGGGGAAGTGAATGGCGACCAGTTGAAGACGTTCGACGCCGGCGGCGAGATCGGCCGGATCGTCGGCAGGTTCGAGGCGCACGGCCAGGCGTTCGCCGGGCTGGGGCGGCTGCGTGCGGCGCTCGCGCCATTGGGCGAGCGTGAGGATGTCGGACTCGGCCCAGTCGTCGGGCTCGACGCGGCCGTTGCGGATGATCTCAGGCATGTGCGGTCTCCCTCGCCTCGCCGTAGACGCGTTGCTTGAAGGGGGCCACGCCCAGGCGGCGGACCGTGTCGATGAAGCGCTCCTCGGGCGTGCGCTGGTCGAGGTAGGTGGCGACGAGCTTTTCCACCACGTCGGGCATCTCGGCGGCGGCGAACGAGGGGCCGATCACGTGGCCGAGCGAGGCGTCGTCGTGGATGCCCTGCGCGCCGCCGATCGAGACCTGGTACCACTCGGAGCCGTTCTTGTCGACGCCGAGGATGCCGATGTGGCCCACGTGGTGGTGGCCGCAGGAATTCATGCAGCCCGAGATGTTCAGGTCGATCTCGCCGATGTCGTGCAGGTAGTCGAGGTCGTCGAAGCGGCGCTGGATCGCCTCGGCGATCGGGAGCGACTTGGCGTTGGCGAGCGAGCAGAAGTCGCCGCCGGGGCAGGCGACGATGTCGGTGAGAAGGCCGATGTTGGGGGTGGCGAGGCCCGCGCCCTTCGCCTCGAGCCAGAGGGCGAACAGGTCGCGCTTGCGCACGTCGGCGAGGATCAGGTTCTGCTCGTGCGAGACGCGCAGCTCGCCGAAGCTGAAGTGGTCGGCGAGGCTCGCCACGAAGTCCATCTGCTCCGCGCTGGCGTCGCCCGGCGCGGCACCGGTGCGCTTGAGGGAGAGCGTGACCGCGGCATACCCCGGCCGGCGGTGCGCGTGCACGTTGCGCTCGACCCAGCGCGAGAACGCGCGGCTGTCGGCGAGCGATTGGTGGAACGACACATCGTGCTCCGGGAGCTGCTCGTAGCGCGGCGGCGTGAAGTGCGCGGCGATGCGGTCGTACTCTTCCTGCGGGATGACCGACGGCGAGTCGCGCGTGGCTTCCCATTCGGCCTCGACCTGGCGCGCGAACTCCTCGATGCCGAGCGCCTTCACCAGGATCTTGATCCGCGCCTTGTAGATGTTGTCGCGCCGGCCGTGGCGGTTGTAGACGCGCAGGATCGCCTCGACGTAGGTGAGCATGTGCTGCCACGGCAGGAACTCGCGGATCACCTGGCCGATGAGCGGCGTACGGCCCATGCCGCCGCCCACGATCACGCGGATGCCGACATCGCCCCCGGCGTCGCGCACGAAGTGCAGCCCGATGTCGTGGAAGAAGGTCGCGGCGCGGTCGCTCACGGCGCCATTCAGGGCGATCTTGAACTTGCGCGGCAGGTAGGCGAACTCGGGATGGAAGGTCGACCACTGCCTCAGGATCTCGGCGAAGGCGCGCGGATCGACGAGCTCGTCGGGCGCCACGCCCGCGAAGTGGTCGGTGGTGATGTTGCGCACGCAGTTGCCGCTGGTCTGGATGGCGTGCATCTCGACCTCGGCCAGCTCCGCGAGGATGTCGGGAACGGTCTCGAGGCTGGGCCAGTTGTACTGGAGGTTCTGGCGCGTGCTGAAGTGGCCGTACCCGCGGTCGTACGTGCGCGCGATCCGCGCGAGCGTCCGCAACTGCGTGGATGAGAGCAGCCCGTAGGGGATCGCCACGCGCAGCATCGGCGCGTGGCGCTGGACGTAGAGGCCGTTCTGCAGGCGCAGCGGCCGGAACTCGTCGTCGGTGAGCTCGCCGGCAAGGTAGCGGCGCGTCTGGTCGCGGAACTGGGCGACGCGTTCGTCGATGATGCGGCGGTCGTAGGCGTCGTAGCGGTACATGGTCAGGCGAGCAGCTTTCCGCCGGCGAGCAGCAGCACGCCGGCAAGCGAGTGGCGCAGCGCCCGTTCGGGGATGCGCGAGACGAAGTGGCTGCCGATGAGGATCCCGGGCAGGGAGCCCACGAGCAGGGCCGCGAGCATCGTCCAGTCGACGTTGCCGAGCGTGGCGTGTCCAAGGCCCGCCAGCAGCGTGAGCGGCACCGCGTGGGCGATGTCGGTGCCGACGACCCGGACGGTGGCGAGCAGCGGGAAGAGCAGGAGAAGGGCGGTGACGCCGATCGCTCCGGCGCCGACGGAGGAGAACGAGACCGCGACGCCGATGAGAGCGCCGGTGGCGATCGTCGCCGCCGTGCGGTGCCGCGCGATCCAGCCACTGCCGGCACGCGCCTGCGCCCAGGCCTGGATCCGCGCGCGGAAGACCAACGCGAACGCGGTGAGCACGAGCATGGCGCCCAGCGCGCCCGAGACCAGGACCTTGGCCGCGGAGCTGGCCGGGGGGAGCAGGGCGAGGGCCAGGAGGGCGAGGGCGGTGCCGGGCACGCTGCCGGCGGCCAGCAGGCCCGCGACGCGCCAATCGACCTGGCCGCGCAGGCCATGGCTCACGGCGCCGCCGGTCTTGGTGAGGCCCGCGAACAGCAGGTCGGTGCCAACAGCCGTGACCGCCGGGACGCCGAAGCCCAGGACCAGCAGCGGCGTCATCAGCGAGCCGCCGCCCACGCCGGTGAGGCCAACAATGGCGCCCACGGCGAATCCGGCGACGGAATAGGAGAGATCGAGCATGCCCCGATCGTAGCTACCCCTTTCATTCCTGAAAAATACTTTGTTGTGATAGTGTAATAACCACGGAGAATGAGTAGGATGGATATCGATGAATATTCAGCAGCTTAGGTACGCGGCGGCGATTGCCCGCCACGGGCTCAACGTCTCGGAGGCCGCCGCAGCGCTCCATACGTCCCAACCCGGGGTGTCGAAGCAGATCCGTGCGCTCGAAACGGAGCTCGGCGTGGACTTGTTCGTGCGCCAGGGGCGGCGCTTCACGGCCGTGACGGACGCTGGGCGCGACCTCCTCGCGGCGATCGACCGCATCCTCGAGGGCCTGGCGAACCTGAAGGCGATCGGCGCCGAACACGCCGGGCACGCCAAGGGCGCGCTCGCGGTCGCGGTCACGCACACGCAGGCGCGCTATGCCCTGCCGGCGGTGGTGACCGCGTTCAAGAAGGCCTTTCCCGAGGTGAAGTTGAAGCTGGTGCAGGGCAATCCCCACCAGCTCGCGCGCATGGTGATCGCCGGCGAGGCCGATCTCGCGATCGCCACCGAAGCGCTGGACGAGTACGAGGAGCTGGTGGCGCTGCCGGGCTACCAATGGCACCACTGCCTGGTCGTGCCCAAGGGCCACGAACTCGCGCGCGCCACCCCGCTCACGCTGGAGGCGATCGCGCGCTTCCCGATCGTCACCTACGATCCGACCTTCGCCGGCCGCGGCGCCATCGACCGCGCCTTCGCCGCGCGCGGGCTCGAGCCCGAGGTCGCGCTCTCGGCGCTCGACTCGGACGTGATCAAGTCGTATGTCTCGCTGGGCCTGGGCGTGGGGATCATCTCGCAGCGCGCGTTCCGCGAGGGCAAGGAGGACGGCCTGGTGGCGGTCTCCTGCGAGCACCTCTTCCCGGCGCAGACCACGCGCATCGCCTACAGGCGGGGGAGCTACCTGCGCGGCTACGTGGTGGAGTTCATCCGGTTGTTCGCGCCGCGCTTCGACCCCGCCGACCTGAAGGCGGTCGAAGCGGGTAGCGCCGAGAGCTTCGACATCTAGGAGTCTCCCTGGACGACGCGCAGGTGCGGGCGCGCGCGCACCTGGTCGCGCCCGGCCCTCTTGGCCTCGTAGAGCGCTTCGTCGGCCTGGGCGAGCAGGGCCGCGAGCGAAGCCATGCCGTCCTCGGAGATCGCGAGGCCGGCGCTCACGGTCGCGCGGATCTCCCGCCCGTTGGCGAGCAGGACCGGCCGCGCGGCGAAGGCCGAGCGCACGCGCTCGGCCACATCGGTCGCTTCCGCGGCTGCGGTCTTCGGCAGCAGGAGCACGAACTCATCGCCGCCCAGGCGCGCGGCGACGTCGGCCGAGCGCGAGCCGCTGCGCAGCGCGTCGGCGAGTGCCAGCAGGACACGGTCGCCGGCTTCGTGGCCGAACGCATCGTTCACGCCCTTGAAGCGGTCGATGTCGAGGCTCACCAGGGCGACGGGATCCGTCGACCGGGCCGCCTGGGCGAGCACGATCGCGCCGAAGGACTCGAAGCCGCGCCGGTTGGCGAGCAGCGTGAGGGGGTCGGTGGCCGCGAGCGCGCCCAATCTCTCGTTGGTGGCCTGCAGCTCGCGCGTGCGCGCGGCGACCTCTTCCTCGAGCTGGCCGGAGAGCTGCGCGAAGCGCTGGCGGTTGGACTCGATGCGCTCGACCAGCGCATTGAAGGCGTCGCGCAGCGACTCGAACTCGGTGCCCTCCACCGCGCGGCGCGTGGCGGGCGTCATGTCGATGCGCCCTTCCGCGCCCGGTGCCACCGCCACGGCCGCCTGCGTGAGCTCGGTGAGCGGGTCGCGCACGAGCCGCCGCGCGAACCAGCGGAAGATGAACCACAAGGCGAGGGCCTTGACCGCCGCAAGCGCGACCAGCAGCGCGATCGAGCGCTGCACGCGCGGCAGCACGGTGGCGGCGGTGGCGGCGAACTCGCCTTCACCCACGACGGTGAGGCCGCTGGCGTGCTCGAAGCGGACCGGGAAGCGATGCGCGGCGAAGTCGGGCACCTCGCTCACCGGGGCCGAGGGCTTGCGCATGTCGACGAAGATGCGCCCCGAAGCGGGATCGCGGATGCGCACCCGCTCGATGACCGGCACGTCGAGGGCGCCGCGCGCGAGGGCGTCGAGCTGTGCGAGGTCCATGTCCCAGAGCGCGCGGGCGAGCGCCCGCTGGAACACCTGCTCGTGGCCCGCGAGCTCCTGCTGCACCTGCGACCTGGCGCTCATGAAGACCTCGGCCACGAGGACCAGCGTGAGCACGAGCGCGAACACGACGTAGACGCCGAAGGCGCGGAGGAACAACCGGTCGGTGACCGCGTGGCGCGCGGCGAAGACGTGCTGCTGCGCGCCGCCGAGGCCCGGTTCAGGGTGCAACGGCATATTTCCTCTCGAGCTCGCGGTACTCCGGCGAGCGCACCACATCGCCGATCGCATCCCAGATGCGCTCGGCGAGCGCCGGGTCGCGGGCCTGGAAGCCCTTGGACAACACGAGGTAGTAGGGCTCGCTGCGCAGCGCGGGCGTGAGCTTCACGATGTCGCGCATCTCCTCGGGATGCCGCGCGAGAACGTTGGCGGCCATGTTCTCCAGCTCGGCATAGGCGTCCAGGCGGCCGGCCAATACCTTGCGCAGGCTTCCGGGCAGGTCGTTCTCCTGCTCGACGCGCACTCCCAGCGCCTCGAGGCGCCGGACCACGGAGTAGCCGCGCGTCGTGCCGATGGAGCCGGCGGCGGTGAGCCGATCGCCATCCCACGTCACTCGCGTGCCGGTGCGGGCATAGAGGTAGTACGCCTGCGAGAAGATGCTGCGCGCGGAATCCGGCAGGCCGCCCTTCATGGGATAGGAGGCGAAGCGCGTGCGCTCGGCCAGGTACGACATGTGGAAGACGCCGTCGACCTGGTTGCTCTCGAGCAGGTAGAGCGACCGCGCCCACGGGACGCGCTGCAGCTCGAAGCGCACGCCCACGCGCGGCTCGACCAGGCGCAGCATCTCGATGGTCAGCCCGGGCCGGTCCTTTTCGACTGCGGTGCCTTCGCCGAGGTAACGCGGCGGGTTGGCCTTGGTTTCGAACGACAGCCGCACCACCTGCTCGGCGCGCGCGGCAAGCGCCAACGCCACGAGCGCAGCCGCGGCGAGCGCTCGCCTCAGCACCGCGCCCACTGGGAGCTGTAGGTCTCTAGCGCCCTCACGACCGTCGTGCCCTCGACCTGGGCATGCACGCGCGGCCCCATCTCGAGCTTGAGGCGGAAGTCGAACTTGCGGAAGAACTCGGCGAACATCTCGCCGCCGAACGTGCCCACCGCGCGGATCTCGTCGGCGGCCCGATCGTGCTCGAGCAGGATCGCGGCGAGCGGTTGCGGCGCCGGTCCCGACACCACGCGCGCGCCCGCCGACGGGTCGTAGACGCTGCGGTCCGAGCAGCAGGTGATCACCTTGCCCTTGCCCGCCACGGGGCTCGGGCTGTCGCGGTAGCCGATGAAGCTCACCTGCCGCGTGGGATACGTCATCTTGTGCGCGCAGATCGCCGAGTACGCGACCACCGCCTTGCCTTCGCCCACGCCACCTTCCCAGCGGTACGGCAGCCCCGACTCGGTCTTGAGCTCGACGCCACCGGGCGCCGGCCGGTCCAGCCGCAGCAGGAAGCAGGGCGTGGACGAGTAGGGGTAGTCGAAGACGTAGTTCTGGCCGACCTTGAGGGCGGCGATGCGGATCGGCGTGCCCTTGTCGTCGACGAGCGTGGCGCGCCGGTACAGGCGCGCGCTGGAGTTGGCCGCGTCGGCGGCCTCGGGGAGCGCGGCGCCGCCCGCGGCGGCGGCGCAGAGCTTCACGAAATCCCTGCGTTCCATGGCGCGATTCTACCGCGCGGGATCGTCAAGCCGGCAACGGTTCGGAGGCGCCGATCTCGCCGATGTGGCCCACCCGGAACCAGGCTGCGTAGAGCGCGGGCAGGAAGAGCAGGGTGAGGACGGTGGCCACGACCAGCCCGCCCATGATCGACACCGCCATGGGGCCGTAGAACGCGCTGCGCGCGAGCGGAATCATGGCGAGCACGGCCGCGGCCGCGGTGAGGATGATCGGCCGGAACCGCCGCACGGTGGCGTCCACGATCGCATCGGCCGGCTCCGAGCCCTCCTCGATGTCGGTGTCGATCTGGTCGACCAGGATCACCGAGTTGCGCATGATCATTCCCGCCAGGGCGATGGTGCCCAGCATCGCCACGAACCCGAAGGGGACGTTGAAGAGGAGGAGCGCCGCGGTGACGCCGATGAGGCCGAGCGGCGCGGTGAGCAGCACCAGCGCCAGGCGAGAGAAGCTCTGCAGTTGCAGCATGAGCGCCGTCACCATGACCACGACCATCACCGGTGCCACCGCGGCGATGGACTTCTGGCCGCGGGCCGAGTCCTCGATGGCTCCACCCACGTCGATGCGGTAGCCGACCGGCAGCGTTGCGCGGATGGGCGCGAGCGCGGCGTCGACCTGCTGGCTCACGACCGGGGCCTGGATGCCGTCCTTCAGGTCGGAGCGCACGGTGATCGCGGGGACCCGGTCGCGACGCCAGTAGATGCCCTGCTCGAAGCCGTAGGTGATGTCGGCGATCTGCGCGAGCGGTACCGTCCGGCCGGCGGCCACCGGCACGGCGAGGTCCTTGAGCAGGCTCACGAACACGCGCTCCTCGCGCGCGCCACGGGTGACCACGTCGATCTGCTTGTCGGCCTCGCGGTAGGTCGTGGCGGCGTGCCCCGAGAGCACGGTGTTCACGAAAGTGGCCAGCTCCTGGCTGGAGATGCCGAGCACGCGCGCGCGGTTCTGGTCGATCACCAGGCGGATCACCTTGGACGGCTCCTCCCAGTCGTAGCTGACCTCGCGCGTCCAGGGGTTGGCGCGCATCGCCTCGGCCACGCGCGCGGCAATCCCGCGCAGCACGGCCTTGTCCTCGCCGACGACGCGGAACTGCACCGGGAAACCCACGGGCGGGCCGTTCTCGAGGCGGTTCACGCGGCCGCGCACCTCGGTGAAGTCTTCTTCGAAGAGCCTGAGCAGGCGCGCGCGCACCGCCTCGCGATCCTCGCTGCTCTTCGTGTTGAGGATGAACTGGCCGAAGTTCGCGTTCACGAGCTGCTGGTCGAAGGGCAGGTAGAAGCGCGGGCTGCCGCTGCCCACGTAGCTCACGAAATTCTCGATGCGGGGGGCGAGCTCGGGATCGGACTTGAGGATCGACTCGAGCTTCTTCACCTGCGCCTCGGTGGCCGGCAGCGACGAGCCTTCGGCCAGGCGCAGGTCCACGATCAGCTCCGGCCGGCTCGCGGCGGGGAAGAACTGCTGCTGCACGAAGCGGAAGGCGAAGAGCGACAGGACGAAGGCCGCCACGGTGAGCCCGATCACCAGCCCCCGGTGGTCGACGCACCAAGCCACGAGACGCCGGAAGCGGCGGTAGAACGGCTTGTCGTAGACGGCGTGCGCGTCGTGCTGGGTGCGGCCGCGGGTGAAGTCCGGCAGCAGCTTGTAGCCCAGGTAGGGCACGAAGACGACCGAGACCACCCACGAGACCAGCAGCGCGATCGTGGTCACGGCGAAGATCGAGAAGGTGTACTCGCCGGTGGAGGAGCGCGCGAGGCCGATGGGGAGGAAGCCGGCGGCGGTCACGATCGTGCCGGTGAGCATCGGCATCGCGGTGGAGCTGTAGGCGAAGCTCGCCGCCTTCACGCGCTCCCAGCCTTCCTCCATCTTCACCACCATCATCTCCACCGAGATGATGGCGTCGTCGACCAGCAGGCCGAGCGCGATGATGAGCGCGCCCAGCGAGATCTTGTGCAGGTCCACGCCCGTCTGGAGCATGAAGAAGAACGTGACGAAGAGCGTGAGCGGGATCGACAGCGCCACGATGAGGCCGGTGCGCATTCCCAGCGACAGGAAGCTCACCAGCAGCACGATGCCCACCGCCTCGGCGAGCGTGCGCGTGAACTCGCGCACCGAGCGCTTGACCGTCTCGGGCTGGTTGTTGACGCGCGCGAGCTCGATGCCTACCGGCAGCTCGCGCTCGACCCGGTCGAGCTCGACGTCGAGCGCGCCGCCGAGCGCGATGATGTCGCCGCGCGGCACCATCGACACGGCGATGCCCAGCGCCGGCCGGCCCATGTAGCGCATGCGCGGCTGCGGCGGGTCGGCGAACCCGCGGTAGACCGCGGCCACGTCACCCAGCCGGAAAAGGCGCCCGTTGGCGCGGATCGCGAGCGCCTTCACGCTCTCCACCGAGTCGAGCGTCCCGGTCACGCGCAGGTGGATGCGGTCGGTGGGCGTCTCGAAGCTGCCGCTCGCCGCGACCGCGTTCTGCTGCGCGAGCGCGGCGAACACGACCGCGGGGTCGACGCCGAACGTGGCGAGCTTGGCGTTGGCGAGCTCCACGTAGATCTTCTCGTCCTGCTCGCCCACGAGCTCGACCTTGGCCACGTCCTTCACGCGCAGCAGCGCGTTGCGGATGCGGTCGGCCTGCTCCTTCAGCTGCGCGTAGGTGTAGCCCTCGCCGGTCAAGGCGTAGATGTTGCCGAAGGTGTCGCCGAACTCGTCGTTGAAGAACGGCCCCTGGACGCCCTGCGGCAGCGTCGAGCGGATGTCGCCCACCTTCTTGCGCACCTGGTACCAGGTGTCCTTGATCTCCTCGGGGCGCGAGCTGTCCTTGACGAACACGAACACGACCGACTCGCCGGGCTTCGAGTAGCTGCGCAGGAAGTCCAGCCGCGGGGTCTCCTGCAGCTTCTTCTCCAGCTTGTCGGTGAGCTGGCGCTCGACCTCCTCGGCCGAGGCGCCGGGCCACATCGTGCGCACCACCATCAGCTTGAAGGTGAAATCCGGGTCCTCGGCCTGGCCGAGCCGCAGGTACGAGCCCACGCCGACCGCGGCGAGCACGACCATGAAATACAGCACCACGGCCTGGTGCGTGAGCGCCCATTCGGAAAGGTTGAAGCGGCGCAGCACCCCGGCCCTCCTAGCGCTGCGCGGTGCCGGGAGACGGCGCCGCTTGCGCGATGCGGACCTGCATGTCGGGACGCAGCTTGTGCACCCCGGCGGTCACGACGACGTCGCCGGCGTTCAACCCCGCGGTGACGGTGACGCCGTCCTCGCGGTACTGGCCCACGGTCACGGGCCGCAGGCTCACCTTGCTGGTCCTGGCATCGACGACCCAGACAGCGGCATTGGCGCCTTCGCGCGCGAGCGCGGAGAGCGGCAGCAGGACGAGCGAGGGATCCGTCGCGGCGTCGAGCAGCACGCTCGCGGTCATGCCGAACTGCGCCTGCGACGGGGCCGCGGGCGTGGCGATGCGCACGGCGTAGGTGCGGGTAACCGGATCGGCGCCGCCTGCGATCTCGCGGATGCGTCCCGGGAAAACCGTCGAGGGCGCGGCCCAGAGCGAGACGGCGACCGCCTGGCCTGGGGCGAAGCGCGCGAGTTGGCTCTCGGGGACGTTGACGACGACTTCCTTCTCGCCCGAGCGCGCCAGGCGCAGCACCGGCTGCCCGGCGGCGAGGACCTGGCCCGGATCGGCGGAGACGGAGACCACGACCCCGTCGGTGTCGGCGACGAGCGTGGTGTATCCGGCCTGGTTCGACGTGATGCCGGCCTGCGACCGCGCCTGCTCCACGCGCGCGCGCGCCGAGTTGTAGGCGTTCTGCTTGACGTCGTACGCCGACTGGCTGATGAAGCGCTTGGTGAGCAGCTCCTCGTGGCGCTCCATCTCGGCCTTGGCGAGCAGCAGGTCGCTCTCGGCCGAGGCGAGCTGCGCGGCGGCCGCCTTCGCGGCGAGCTGCGCGTCCTCCGGATCGAGGCGCGCGAGAACGGTGCCGTGGACGACGCGCGCGCCGGCATCGACGTGCCGCGCGACCAGCTTGCCGCCGATGCGGAAGCCGAGGTCGGTCTCGTGGCGGGCGCGGACCTCGCCCGAGTACACGTCCTTCGTGGCGCTGGCGCCGGGGACCACCGTCTGCGTGAGCACGGGGCGGATCGGGTCCTGCGCGACCTTGCCGTTGCCGCACGCGGCGAGGGCGAGGGCAAGGGGGGCGAGCCAGGTAGCGTTTCTCATCGGGTCTTCCTCCGGGAGCTGGCTTTGCGCGGCTCGGCCTCGGCGGCCTGGATCACGCCGGTCCAGAGGGCGAGCACGGCGCGCTCGACCTCCTGCTCGAAGTCGCGGTGGAACATGCGCATCTCGGGCCGCAGCATCGCGGCGCCGAAGCGCTCGTTGGGATGCATCAGCTGCCAGAGGCCCACCATCAGGCCGTAGCTGTTGCAAAGGAGCCCGACGCCGTCGCCCGGGGCGAGGCGCGGGAAGTGGCGCTCGAGCTCGGATCCCGACTGCACCAGCAACTGCCCCACGCGGACCTTGAATTCCAGGGCGCGCTCGACGGGAATCTCCCTGTCCATGAGCCCGAGGCAGCGGGCCGTGAGGTCGAGGTAGCCGGGACGGCGGACGATCAGGCGGCGCGCGACCTCGAAGATCTCGCCGAAGCCGAGCGGCCCCGCGCCGCGCAGCAGGGCGAAAAGCTCGGCGAAGAATGCCTCGACATGGCGCTCGTGCAGCGCAAGGAGCATTTCCTCCTTGGCTGGAAAGTAGAGGTAGACGGTGCCCTTGGCGAGGCGCGCTGCCGCGGCCACCTCGGCCACGCTCGCCATGCGGTCGGGGTGCGCGAGGAACAGGCTCTCCGCCGCGTCCAGGATCGAATGGCGGCGCAGTTCCTTGTCCTCGACCGCGACGGCACGTTGAAGGGTGGTTCGCACTCTGAAATGACCGGAAGTCAGTTGCCCCGCACAGTAAATGACCTCGGGTCATTTCGTCAAGGGGGTCCCGGGCCGACCTGAGGACCTGCGGCGGTCAGCGCACCAGCGGGCAGCCGCCCTCGGCGAGCGGCCGGAACGCGTCCTCGGCGGGAATGGTCGAGACCACCTTGTAGTAGTCCCACGGAGCGCGCGATTCGGCCGGCGACTTGACCTCCACCAGGTGCATCGCGTGGGTCTTGCGGCCGTCGGCGCGCACGAGGCCCTTGCCGAAGAGCGGATCGTCGGTCGGCGTCGCCTTCATGCGCGCGACGATCGCGGCGCCGTCCGCGTCGCTCGCGAGTGCCTGCACGGCCTTGAAGTAGTGCAGCAGGGCCGAGTAGACGCCGGCATGGATCGCGTTGGGATGGATGCCGCGGTGCATGGGCGCGAAGCGCCGTGCGAAGGCGCGCGTGCCGTCGTTCGTGTCCCAGTAGAAGGCCTCGGTCATGGTGAGGCCCTGCGCCGCCGCGAGGCCCAGCGCATGAACGTCGGTGAGGCCCATCAGCAGGCCCGCGACGCGTTGACCGCCCTTCACGATGCCGAACTCTCCAGCCTGCTTCATCGCGGTCTGGGCGTCGCCGCCGGCATTCGCCAGCCCGATCACCTTCGCCTTCGACGCCTGCGCCTGCATCAGGAAGGAGCCGAAGTCGGCGGTGTTGAGCGGCACGCGGACCGCGCCCACCGACCGGCCCCCGTCGCGGGCGATGGCCGCGGCGGCGTCGCGTTCGAGCGCGTGGCCGAAGGCATAGTCGGCGGTCACGAAGAACCAGGTGGTGCCGCCCGCCCTGGTCACGAACCGCGCCGTGCCGTTGGCGAGCGACCAGGTGTCGTAGGTCCAGTGGACGGTGTTGGGCGAGCACGCCTTGCCCGTCAGGTCCGAACTGCCCGCGCCCGAAGCGAGGAACACGCGGTTCTTCTCGCGCGTGAGTTCGCTCACCGCGAGCGCGACGCTCGAGTTGGGAACGTCCACGATCACGTCGACGCCTTCCACGTCGTACCAGCGGCGCGCGACCGTGAGCCCGACGTCGGGCTTGTTGTGGTGGTCGGCGAAGAGCACCTCGACCTTGATGCCGCGCCGCTCCAGGCCCGAATCCTCGACCGCGAGCCTTGCCGCTGCCACCGAGCCCATGCCGGTGCCGTCGGCGTAGAGGCTCGACATGTCCGAAAGCACGCCGATGCGGATCGCGTTGCCCGAGAACTGCGCGGCGGCCGTGCCCGCAAGGAGAGGCAGCAGGAGGCCTGCCGCGATGCGCGCGAGGTTCACGTCTCGCGCGGGAGGATCAGGCAGCTTCCCGTGCCGTGCGCGAGCAGCTTGCCGTCGCGGTCCGCGAGCCGCGCCTCGCAATACGCAACCTTGCGGCCGCCCTGGATCACGCCCCCGGTGGCCACGACCTCGCCGGTGCCGGCGTTGACGGGGCGCAGGTAGTTGATGCGGATGTCGAGCGTGGTGAAGCTCTGGTCGGGACCGAGCGTCGAGAGGCACGACAACGCCATGGCGGTGTCGAGGATCGCCGCGGTCCAGCCGCCGTGCACGGAGGAGAGCAGGTTGAACGAGCGCGGGTCGGGATTGCCCGCGATGACCACCTTGCCGCGCTCGACCGCGCGCAGGTGGAACCCGAGGTGCTCGCCGATCGGCACCCAGGCATATTCGCCCGCGAGGATCTTCTGCAGGTACTCGAGACCGGTGCCTGTGCGGTCGTGCGAGGGTACGAGCGGGCGGCCCGCGTCGTTCACACCACGCCTTCCATGAGCTGCACCTCGACCACCGTGCCGGGCTCGACGTTGCCGGTCGCGTCGCCGAGGATGATGAAGCAGTTGGCATCGCTCATCGACTTGAGGATCCCGGATCCCTGCTCGCCGGTGGGGCGCACGGTGAGCGCGCCGTCCGCGCCGCGCGCGAGGATGCCGCGCTGGAACTCGGTGCGGCCCGGCGCCTTCTTCAGGCGTTGGGTGCAGGTCACGGGAAAGGTGGGGACGGGCTCGATCGGGTGCGCCCCCTGCAGAACGAGCAGGGCGTCGCGCACGAACTGGTAGAACGTGACCATCACGGAAACGGGATTGCCCGGCAGGCCGAAGAAGTGCGCGCCGCCGATCTTGCCGTAGGCGAGCGGGCGCCCCGGCTTCATCGCGATCTTCCAGAACACCACCTCGCCCAGCTTCCCGAGGATCGACTTCACGAAGTCGGCCTCGCCCACCGAGACGCCGCCGCTGGTGATCACCACGTCGGCGCTCGCCGCGGCCTCGGCAAAGGCGCGCTCGATGGCCGCCGGGTCGTCGCGCACCACGCCCATGTCCAGCACGTCGCAGCCCAGGCGCGTCAGCATGCCGTGGATCGTGTAGCGATTGGAGTCGTAGATCTCACCTTCGCCCAGGGTGGTGCCGATGCTCTTCAGCTCGTCGCCGGTGGAGAAGAAGGCCACGCGCAGCGGCCGATAGACCGACACCTCGCCGACGCCGAGCGAGGCGATGAGGCCCAGCTCCGCGGGGCGCACGATGCGGCCGCGGCGCAACGCCACCGCGCCGGCCTTCAGGTCTTCGCCCGCCTCGCGCACGTTCTGCCCGGCCTTCTGGCCCGGGTCGAACGTGATCGACTTGCCGTTCGCCTTGGCGCGCTCCTGCATGACGACCGTATCCGCGCCCTCGGGCACGACGCCGCCCGTCATGATGCGCACGCACTGGCCCGCGGCGACCCTGCCGCCGAACGGCTTGCCGGCAAAGGCGACCCCGATCTCGGTGAGCGTGGCCTCGGCGTCGGCCCTCAGGTCCACGCCGCGCATCGCCCAGCCATCCATGGCCGAGTTGCGGTGCGAGGGGACGTCCACCGGCGAGGCGATGTCCTCGGCGAGAACGCGGCCGAGCGCGTCGCGCACCGGCACGCGGGCCACGCCGCTGACGGGCGAGAGGAACTGGTGGATGAAGGCGCGCGCCTTCGCCACCGGCATCGAGTTCGGGTCGTAATCGTCGGCGCAGGAAGCCTGGGAAATGGTGAGCATGGACATGGGTCGGGATCCTACTCGGCGTCGGTGAGCTCGCCGCGCGTGTTGATGTTCATGAAAGCCTGCTCCTCGTCGTCGAACGGCACCTCCACGACCTTGAGCGCGGTGTACCAGCGGTCGATCTTGCGCTGGCCGGAGCCGAGGAACTCGCGCAGCGATGTGTGCACCGTGCGGCGCATGAGACAGAAGACGGGATGCGGCTGATCGCCGGTCCTGGCGACGGCGAGGTCGGCGGAAGCCTGCTCCATGCCTGCGCGCAGTCGCGCGACCAGGTCGGCGGGCAGGAATGGCGAATCGCACGGCGCGGTGGCCACGAGCTCGCCCGCGGCGTTGGCGAGGCCGCGCTCGAAGCCCGCTAGCGGGCCGGCGAATCCGCTGATCGCATCGGACACGACGCGGTGCCCGAACTCGCGATAGGTCTCGACGTTGCGGTTGGCGTTGATGAGGATCTCGTCCACCTGCGGCCCCAGGCGCTCGATCACGTGCTCGACCATGGGCTTGCCGCGGAACGGCTGCAGGCCCTTGTCGACTCCGCCCATGCGGCTACCCTGGCCGCCGGCGAGGACGACACCGGTGACTTTGGGGGCTATCGTCAAAAGCCGTGCCGCCGCAGTGGGCTCGCCTGCGTCACGCCGTCGATGGTGTACGTGACCTCGCCGTCGTCGGTTCCGGTGAACCGGACCTTCAGCGATCCCACCACTTGCGCGCGCAGCCGCGATGAGTCATAGCCGCCTGCCCAACCCGATGCCGTCGTGCGATAGAGCGTCGATTCGTACGTGTCCGCGGAAGTCCATCTTCCCGAGGGGGCCACCATCCACTGGCCGGGACCATTGCCTGGAAACTCGAGCCAGGTCATGAAGAGCGAGTCGCCGCGCTTGTGGATCGTCATTGCGCCGGTGCCCGTGAGCGTGAGGTCCCAGATGCCCGCTTGCGGGTCACCCTGCGACGTCGCGGGGCCGAATGCCATTCGCTCGATCGGCTTCAAGCCCTCGCCGGACGCGAGCACGTACTTGAGCAATGGCCTATCGGGGTCGGCGAAAAGGAGGTGGAGCGATCCGAGAGGCCCGCCCATCGATCGGGCATTCGGGCGGTACAAGGTCCCTCCGTAGGTCTTTCTCTCCGCGTCCCAGTAGCCATCGCGCAGGACGTAGAAGGCCGGTTGCCCGCTGTCGTCGTATGCGTGGAGCGTCACGAAGAGCTGATCACCGGCCTGCGCGACCGACAACCCCCAGCCGTCTTCGCCCGGACCTCCCCACCATATGTCCTGCACCTTGGGTGCCGCGGGCGCGCTTTCCACGGGAGTCGCCACGCCGACCCAGCCTTCCATGATGTGGATCAAGCTCTGGGTCAGCGGAATGGGAACATCTTGTACCTCGAACTTGGCCGTGCGTCCCTGGATTTGCGCCGACAAACGTTGCCAAGACAATCCCATGGACGGCACAAGGGCCCAGACCGACGATCCGGGAGGCAGGTCGACCGGAAGTTGCAGCTGCATTCCCGCGCCAGGGTGGTAGTGAGTCGCGGCTCCAAAGGGACACGGGGAGAAGCCGAAGCAATTTGGCCCGCATTTCATCTTGAAGCTGAACACGCCATGCCGGAACTGCAGGGGACTGGGCAGGCGGCTTTCAGGGGCGATCGTCGAGAACTCGACTTGCCTCAACTCCGACGGGCAAATGCTGCTGCTCCACCGCCAGTCGATTCCCAACCCTATGACACCGGCAAGCACACCTCCGCGATACTCGGGAACCACTTCGACGACGATCTCCGCCTGTGCGAGCGCGAATCCGTCGGCCCCTGAGTAGCTCGCGGAAAAGGTGTGCAAACCCAGGTCCATGCGCTCCGTCGAGATGTGGCCGACGGCGGTGTGGATGTCACCCGAGCAGGAGTTGTTCCACTCCCACAGGTAGACGGGTTCGGGCAACCCATCCACTAGCGCCGTGAAGGTTCCTGGAGGCCAAATGCGTGACTGACACTGTGGGGCGCGGGTCCGCAAGACGGCTCGTAATTGCACCGAGCCGCCGTATACGAACTCAGTATTCGCAGCGTACTTCTCCAGCTTGAAGTCGATCACCTCGGCGCGCGCTGCCATGGCTGCGATCGCGGACGCGACGAGGCCGGCGCTCGCGAGTTGCTTCAGGAATCGGATGAGCACGGAGCCTCCTTCAGTGTCGATGCCAGCGATTCTGCTCGGCGGCGCCGGCCGTCATCAAGATAGTCTCGGCGAAAAAACGCGCTGTCGCCGCAGTCCGACAATTTCAAGCAGTGGTTCTGGCTCGCTGCAGGCGATGCTCCCCGGTGAACAGCAGGTAGTGCTTGTTCACCGCGCGCCCGATCATCGTGATGCCCACCTGGTTCGCCACCTCGTGTCCCATCTTCGTGAGCCCCGAGCGCGACACCAGCACGGGGATCTGCATCTGCGCGGCCTTGATCACCATCTCGGAGGTGAGGCGCCCGGTGGTGTAGAAAATCTTGTCGCGTCCGTCGATCCCCTCGAGCCACATCCAGCCCGCGATCGCGTCCACGGCGTTGTGCCGGCCCACGTCCTCGACGAAGGTGAGTATCTTGTCGCCCTTGGCGAGCGCGCAGCCGTGCACGGCCCCCGCCTGCTTGTAGATCGACTCGTGCACGCGCACGGCATTCAGCAGCCCGAAGAGCGTCTCCTCGGTGAAGCGCATGCGGTCGTCCAGG